>Ga0070698_100000225_pt1 | contig 55661 bp, 48 predicted proteins | sample KBSK1502metaG_FD_65477 | JGI IMG/M metagenome (GOLD analysis project Ga0070698, IMG submission 65477) | Corn, switchgrass and miscanthus rhizosphere microbial communities from Kellogg Biological Station, Michigan, USA - KBS K1-50-2 metaG | ecosystem: Host-associated > Plants > Roots >...
AGCGGCGACTGTCCCAACAAAGCCACAGACCGAGATCGGATCAAGATCATCGCCGAAGCGACTACCGAGCCCGGCCGCAAAGCGCAGTCGCCACTGTCGTGAGGAGCTCGGCGAGTGATCGGTTTTCGGCCCGGCGAAGGAAGGCGACTGAAGCTTCTGTTATTCCACATCAGCGTTCTTCGGTAGCGGCGACTGTCCCAACAAAGCTAAAAACCGGTATCGGACCAAGAGTATCGTCGAAGCAACTACTGAGCCCGGCCGCAAAGCGCAGTCGCCACTGTCGTGAGGAGGCTCGGCGAGTGATCGGTTTTCGACCCGGCGAAGGAAGGCGACTGAAGCTTCTGTTATGCCACATCAGCGTTCTTCGGTAGCGGCGACTGATTGCGAATGGCGTACTGGGATGCGCCCCTGAGCATCGTAAGATGGCCCATACCGTTGCCGATCTGCGAGCTCAGAGCCTGAAAAGAATAGAGGAACGACTGCAGCAGGCGGTCAGGGATGGCGAATTAGGCGGCGATACGAATCTTTTGGCGCTCGCGCGTTTCATTGGCCCGATGATTCAGGGAATGTCGATCCAGGCGCGTGACGGTGCATCGAAAGAGGATCTGAAAGCGATAGTGGAGCTGGCAGTGGAAGCTTTGCCTTTCCGGGAAAACAAAAGTAGGAAGGCAAGGACAGTAGCGGTCCAGCGGCGGGTCGGTGCATCTGTGCAACAACCACAAGTCCGCTCACGTTCTCCGGGCCGATGACGATGGATTCGATAATGGCCGGCTGTTTAATCGAGGAAAGATAAATGGGACACTCATTTTGTGTTTGATCCTGTAACCCTCAGCTCAGGGGAAGAACTGCCGAAGGCCAAGGCACGGTGAAGAGGCTCCGAATGAATGACGCCATTCAGATTGAGGGCGGCGGCACTGGGTTGAATTAGATCTTTACCCATAGTCGCGAACGTCCTGGCGAGGGCAGGGGAATTTTGCCGTACCCGTTCGGTCTCTGCGCTGAGCTTTTGCTTGATTTGCATAAGGGTCATTTTATTGGGGGACAAATCCCGGATTTGGCCATTTGCCCTTTGGGGCCAAAAAATTCGATGGTGTTGGCTTGATCCCAGATTCAGACTTAAGCAGCTTTTTTCTCATCCAGCTCGTGGAGGCTATTACTGGGTGAGTGGACCTGTACACAAACGTCCGGAGCCGGCGCAATGGGCGTGGTGCCACTGATTTCGCGGGCATCGAAAATTCCGCTTCCCTAACTAAATCGAGTCAGCGGTCCTGCCAGAGGGTCTCAAGGATAGGGCGAAGACGAACGGTGTCATCCCAGCTGTTCGGGAGTTGTTCGAGGTTGTACCCGCTACTGACCGGACCCATTTCGGGAACGACAAAAAGCTCACGATTTTTTCCCCGGTTTCCCTCCAGCCAAAGCAGCATCGTATCCCGGGCGAAAGGTAACCACTCCTGAAATTCGCGACTCAGCGAGCCGTCCGGACGGGTGACCGGGACCTGGCAATGGTGGCCATTGAATGGGCGGAAATGAAATTGGCAAGATCTATGTATCAGGTCCGGCCGCACCAAGAGTCTTTCGGAAAAGACGTCATATGCAAGATGCTTAACAACGGCGAAATGCGAGAAATCCCAGGTGATTGGAAGTAACCGGCCAGTAGCCTCGCGAAAGCTATCGGTGAGAGCGTAAGTCTTTTCCGGAGTTTCCGTGCACGTGTCTCGATGCACTTCGATCGAGAGTTCGAGATCGCGGATCTCTTCGGCTGTTTTGAAAAGCTGAATTGTCAAAAGGAGCGCCTCGTCCGTCAATGTGTCATGGTCCCCCAGTTGGACATTGATATGCCTGGCCCCAGCTGATTTCTGGATTTCGAGCAAGGATCTGAATTCCCCAGGATTACTCGAGGAGATGTAGCCAACGATCGTCAAACCGCGCTGGCGGGCAGCTACACCAACTTCGGGCGTAATTCGGCCGGTGACACCGTCGAAGCCGGCAGCCTTGATCGCATCAAGTTGTTCCTCAACGGACCAAGGCTGCTCAGCGGTTGGGTACTGGCGTAAGGACCAGAGATTGGCGATGTGGCGAAGGACTGCCATTACATGGCTATAACAAATGACAAATGACGGATGACAAATAGCGGAGAGGACCAACTCGCGTATCGGCTTAAAGCCTCTGATGGGGTGTACGGTGACGGTGGGAGGCGATTGAGGAATGATTCCTCCTATTTGTCATTTGCACCGTACTTACGCGAGTTTTCTCGCGTAGTACTCCGGTGCGACTGTGCCTGGCTTCGTGAACCATTTGGGAACGTCAACGCCGGAGTACAGCAGGATGTTGCCCCATGGATCGAAGGCGCCCGTCCGCACGATAAATTTGGCTTTGTGACTGAGTTCTGACAAAATTTGTTGGTGGGGGACAGCGATAAAATCTGCGCCCGCAAAGATCTGATCGACCTTGCGTTTTAACTCGGGATTGTTCTCGGCCATTTCGGCGGCGTAGCCTACCTTTTCTGCGATGAAATCCTGAGAGATCGCGCTGAGCACGGTCTGCAGATCGGGGAGATCAGGTAAGATCGCAAGATCGATGCGCGGTACCTGGCTGGGAATGGGAAAGCCGGCGTCACAAACAATCAAAAGATCGCCGTGGCCCATCGCCGCGATGGCTTCGTTGAGAGGCAGATTCAGGATTCCGTTTCTTTTCATAAGGAGGGAGACTGATGGTATTCTATTGGAAGTGTTTGCGGTATAGGGTGTCGACGGTATCTCGTCGGGCCAGCCCAGGGATCACGCCAAGCCGAGTACAAGCGAGTGCACCGGCGCAGCAGGCAAACTGCGCAGCCGTTCGAAGGTCTTTCGATTCAGCTAATGCTACTGCCAGTGCCGCGTTGAATGCGTCACCTGCGCCGGTTGTATCTGTGACCTCCACAGGGACAGCCGGAATTTCCACTTCGCCGGTCTCATCCAGGATAAGTAGACCATGTTCACCCCGGGTCACAATCACAGTGCAACCAAAGCGTTGGCGAAGTTCACGGGCCAGTTGTGAACTCGGCGCGGGATCGTCCGGTTGCAATCCCATCAGGATGCGAAGCTCGGTTTCGTTGGGAGTGACCAAGTCGACGTTGCGAAGAAGATCATCCGGGAGAGGAGCGGCCGGCGCAGGATTAAGGATGGTCTTGGCGCCATGCTTACGCCCGAGCGATAACCCTTCCGCAGCGGCTTCAATTGGGATCTCGAGCACAGTGAGGACAACGTCGCTGGCGGCAATCTGGCGCTCCGCCTGACGCACAAATGCTCTGTCCAGAAGCTTGTTGGCACCCATGTCGAGAATAATGCCGTTCCGTCCTTCCTGATTTAGGATGATGAAGCCGACACCGGTGGCAGCTTGTTTCGTCTGCTTAAGCCAATCGATATGCACGCCTTCAGTTTTGTATAAGTCGATGGCGATCGCGCCCAGTTTGTCATCGCCGATCAGCCCGATGAAATGAGCCTCAGCACCAAGTCGCGCCGCCGCGACCGCCTGATTCGAGCCTTTACCGCCAGGTCCCATATCAAAATCTGAGCCTAGCAACGTTTCGCCAAATATCGGCATGCGGTCGGTGCGCAGCGTCATGCCCACGGCGAAACTGCCCACGACGCTAACAATGGGGAGATTCATAATCTGAAAACTAATGTGAATTAGCTAGATGGTTACCCATGGCGCTAGCAAGGATCCGTTCTTCGGTTGCATCTGCCCGATTAAACTCGCCCGCGATACTGCCGGCGTGCATCGCCAAGATCCGGTCACATTGGCCAATCAGCTCAGGCAGCTCCGAAGAGACAATAAGGATCGAGACTCCGTCGGCCGCGAGGCCGCCAAGAATCTCATAGATCTCTGCTTTCGCGCCCACGTCGATCCCGCGAGTTGGCTCGTGTAACAGAAGCAGACGCGGTCGACAGGCGAGGCCGCGAGCGAGGATTAGCTTTTGTTGGTTGCCACCACTTAACGTCCCAGCCCGTTGTATCTCAGAGTAAGCGCGAATTCGCAGCTGACGAAGGTAATCTTTCGTTACTGAGAGCATGCGTCTCTTGGAAAGGACACCATGAGAGCTGACCAGCGGCAGATTGGCGGCCACCAGGTTATCGATAACGGTGAGAACCGAAAAGAGGCCAGAACCGCGGCGATCGGCAGGGATGATGGCGATTCCAAGATTGATCACTTCTTCGGGTGAACTGAATTTTGCCGGTTTCTCCTCGATCAAAATCTGACCCGAGAATTGCCGGAGACCACAAAGACATTCAATTAACTCTTCTTTGCCGGAGCCGGGCAATCCGGCCACACCCAGCATCTCCCCTTTTCGTACAGTGAAAGTCACGTTTCGGAGGAGGCTCGGTTCGGACAAGTTCTGTACCGCCAGGGCCGGGTGTGTGCTTGGATGCCCCGGCACCTGACGGCTGAACAGATGGTTCACTTCTCGTCCGACCATTTTCCGGATCAGTTCCGGCACGGTGAATTGACCGGCGGTGCGAGAGTCGACAACCTGGCCGTCACGCATGACCGTGATGCGGTTGGCCAATTCCAATACTTCTTCCAACCGGTGAGAAACGTAGAGAATAGCTACCTGTTGTTGCCGGAGCTGGCCGATCACTCGAAAGAGATATTTCGATTCTTCGAAGGTGAGCGCGGAGTTTGGCTCATCGAGGATCAAAACGCGAACGTTAGTCGCGAGGGCTTTCGCGATTTCGATGAGTTGTTGTTGGGCGAGACTGAGTTTACGGACTGGCACGCTCAGATCGATTCCCGTTAGACCGATTCTTTCCAGACCGTGACGGGCTTCGTCTCGGAGGTGAGTCCGATTCAGTGGAGCACAAAGAGAGGCTGTGGCGGCGCGATGAAGTGAGATATTTTCGGCCGCCGATAGGTTCGGACAAAGCGCGAGCTCCTGATATACCACGCTGATGCCGAGCTGCTGAGCATGGTGAGGGCCTCGAATTCGAATCTGTTCGTCCCGATAATAGATCTCGCCGGTATCGGGTTGCAGTTCTCCTGCGAGCAAATTGATAAGGGTGCTTTTACCTGCGCCATTCTCGCCTACTAGAGCGTGAACTTCGCCGGGTCGAATATCAAAGTCGACCTGATTGAGCGCAATAGTGCTCGCGAATCGCTTCGTCAGCGCTCGAACAGAGATGATCGGTTTGCTAATCACAGACCGGACGTGCTGGTCCTCATCGGAGATGCAACGTTAAGATCCTTGCTTACTGGCGATCACGTAGTCACCGATATTCTTGGAATCGTACACAACAGCCCCAGTATCAACGCTTTTGACTTGCTGGCCTTTGAGAACATCGAGCAAGAGGCGCACTGCTTCGTAGCTTTGCTTTTCCGGACTTTGGTCAATCGTGGCGGAGATAACATTTCCCTGGACCAGCTTAATTGTCTCGGGAAGCATGTCGAAGCCGACGATTTTCACCTTTCCGGTCAGCCCATTCCTTTGGACGTAGTTGCCCGCAGCCGGGGTCGAGCAACATTCCAGCGACAAAATTCCATTTACGTCGGGATGTGCGAGCATTGCATTTTCGACCGACGAATAGATTTGCTGCGGTTCCGTACCGGTGTTGATGGTGGCGAGGACTTTAATTCCGGGATACTTGGTAAACGCCTCGCGCGCTCCCTTCTCCCGATCAAGAGACCATTGGGCGGCTGCATCCAAGGTAGTGATGAGAACGTTACCTTTTCCGCCGAGCGTCTCCGCCAACAATTTCCCAGCGATCCGGCCAGATTCCACCAGGTCCTGACCCGCGAACGCAAGCCGTTTACTGGTGGGATTGTCGGTGTTGTAGGTAACGACCGGAATACCTTGAGCCAAGGCGCGATTAATAACAGGGGCAAGGGCGTCCGTACTCACCGAAGAGATCGCCAGGCCGTCGACTCCTTTTTGAATCAGGCTCTCGATTTCGGCGACCTGTTTTTCCGCGTCGGCACCAACTGGCCCGACCATCTTGACGTCGGCTTTAAAGTCGGTTGCCGCCTTTTCAACACCTTTTTTGATGAAAGGAGCGAACTCGTTGGAGACATCGTGGTAAGAAACTCGGATGATGGGACCTGATTCCTTCGCGATCCGTTCCTTAATCGCGCTCGAAAGCGTGAACGTGCTGCTCTCTTCCGCCCTCGCCTGAGCGGTCAAGAGGGTACAAAACAGGGGCAACAACAGCCACCTGCCACTTTGGTATTTTCTAATTTTGATGTTCATAGGGGGATTGCTTCATTTCAGGCGCCGGCTTTCGGTCCATTTGTCGAGTGCGACAGCGAAGATTATGACCAAACCGATCACCGTGGTTTGCCAGAAAGGGGAGATGCCGAGAAGGACCAGACCATTCCGGAGTACGCCGATGATAAGGACTCCGAGAACTGTTCCGAGGATGGTGCCCTCACCGCCAGAAAGGGATGCTCCGCCTACGATCGCAGCGGCAATTACATCAAGCTCAAGCCCGACGCCAGTCCGCCCGGCCTGACCGCTTGGAAGAAAGGCGAGACTCAAAATTCCAGCGAACCCACTGAGTGATCCCATCAATGCGAAGGCGAGGATCTTAGTATGGAACACCTGAATACCAGAGAGCCGCGCGGCTTTTTCGCTGCCGCCAACGGCATAAACGCGGAAACCGAAAACCGTGCGGGAAAGGAGGAACCATGCGACAATCGCTACCACGATGAAGATCACGAGTAGCATTGGCACGACGTTGAAGAGATGCCCCTGTCCGAGGAAGTAGAACTGATCGATTACGTCCGGGTTTCCGCCTTGACTGGTGTTAATCGTAACCGGTTGGCCTTCTGTCATGAGCAACGCGCCACCGCGCACTACACTGAGCATGCCAAGCGTGGCGATAAATGACGGAAGCTTGCCATATGTGGAGAGTAGCCCATTCAGGAACCCGATCGCCGCGCCAATCAAGAGACCGACAACCAATGCCGGTATGAGCAACCAGCCTTTCACCAATAAGATGCCAGTGGTTAACCCTGAAAATGCGTAGATTGACCCAATTGATAGGTCGACCTCGCGCGTGATCAACACAAAGGTCATACCGATTGCCATGATGCCGAGCAGCGAGATTTGGCGACCGATATTCAGTAAGTTTCTCAGAGCGAGAAATCCGGTGGTAGCGAAAGATAAGAGTACGCAGATAACCAGCAGCGCAAGCAAGATACCGGTCTCGCGCGCAACAAACGTGGCAAAGAATCGGCGAGCTAAACCGTGTCGGCCATGATGAATAGCGGTTTGTTCCATATTCTGAAAGCCGCCAGGGTTCTCAGGCGTTGCTTGCCATCTGTTTGGCTTTATCGATGAGAGCATGGGCCCGCTCAGTGATCGCCGCCTTTTCTTCCGAGCTGGCGGATTGAATCATCGTTTGCACGAGCTCTTCGCAACGCTGTCGAACCCGTTCCGGAGGGGGAATCCTTTCCGGATAGACTTCATGCAAGGCTTTCAACCAGCGGTTGCCGTAAGTTGCATGGATGGTTTCGTCGGCCCAATCGAAATCCATGTCGTGTTCGCTGGCTTCGTCACCGATTTGGCGAAAAGCAGCGGTGCGTTCCGGCTTGCGTCCGATATTTTTCGTCTCAAAGAAATAGAGCATACCGAGCCGATAAATCGGATCTTCGCCATTTGCACTCTCGTAAATGTAGGAGCCGAGCGGGATCTCAGAGCGGTCGAAGCCCCAAGCAGCGAGACGTTCCATGCCCATCCGGCAATGACGTGCCTCGTCGTAAGTCCATCGGGCAGCGTCGTGTATCCATTCCCAGGGCAGATCGTCAGCGAACTCACTGAGGATGATTCCGCCGGTTTCAATGGCCCAGACTTCGTTCAGATGACTGACCGCAGAACGAAGCTGCAGTAACAATCCTTCGCCGTAGGGGAATTCGGGATCGATCACATCCGGCCAGTAAAACCGGCATTGCCAATAGCGAGGATCTCGGGCTGGCTTCGCCGGAATCGTTGCGAGCTCGGAATCCGCCGGTGGTGCCACCTCAAGATTAATCGGTGCTTCGTCCGTTCCCACGCCGCCGAGTTTTGCCAGCAGGCTAGCCAGTGAACTCACCCAGCGTTCGGTGATCTGTCGTCCGTTTGGATTTCGTTGAAGCTCTTCCGTTGCCCACTGGCCGATTGTAGTGATTTGTTTCCGTTTTTCTGCCAACCCAAGTTCCAAGAACCGGTAGGTTGGTGCGTCTGCCAGGGGATCTGCATGACGCAAAAATTCGTCATAAGCATCGCGTAAAGCCGGAAGCGCTACCTGGGCAAGCGCAGCGAGGAATGCGCTGACCGAGGGAGCCTGGAGGAGAAAGCCGAAAGCGGTGGTCAAGGGCCGATCGGCTCCTTGCTCTTCCAGCAGTCGGCTTGGGAATCGGAGCTCAAAGACACGCTCTCGAAGATCGTTGGCCGTCTTCGCATTCTGCCAGCTGAAGTACGGCAATATAGTTTTGACTTCGAGCCGTTCGATGCGCGGCAACCAAGCTGAACAGCTGATGACTAATGAGCGCTCACAAAAATAAAAGCGCTTGAGAATTTGCGCGGTATCGAGCCGCTTCCATCTGGCCCTAGGCTGATCGGCTTTGAGGTAGGTATTTGTGAGGCTCATGCTTTGGCGGGGGGAAAACCAAATTGAAAACTAAACTCACCATATCTTGCTTTTTCGGAGAAAGAATGCAGGATCATCTGCGAGACATAGAGGATCCTATCTTGCAACGAGGTCGGCTAGACACCGAGTTTCTGGTTTCGTGTTATCACACGCCATCCGAGACCGTTCGACGCATTTTCAACGTCGTCCTCCGGGCCGGCCACTTGCGGGCGGCCTCGGATTACCGGATCGAGCGGCGTCACCTACCTGGACACGACCTTCTGTTTTGCTTGTCTGGAAACGGATTTATCTCCAGTGCTAACCGGCGTTACCAAGTGAGAGAAAATGAACTGGCCTGGATCTCGGGGTATCGCCCCCACGCCCATTGGGCGAACCCTGAGGCTCCCTGGGAACTTCTCTGGATGAGAATTGATGGAAGCCAGCTTGAACAAACCTGGAACATTCTATCGGGGGATCGCGCCCCCGTTTTTTCTGGCCTTAACCGGGAGCGAATCATAGCGCCGTTCCGGCGGATTCTCGAACTCATGACGCGGCGGCCGCCTGCGATTGACGCCCTGTTGAATGCACAGGTCGCCGAAATTCTTTCTCAACTGTTTGAGGCCAGGCAAGCAGAAACCTCCGAGTCGCTGCGCCATTTGCCAATGGTCTCACCGGAGTTGAAGACGGCTCTGACGAAAATGGCCCTGTATCCCGATCGTCCATGGAGGGTGGCAGAGCTTGCGCGCTTGAGTGGGCTAAGCGAGCCCCACTTCTACCGAAGATTCAAGCTTGTGACCGGCTCATCACCGATTGATTGGTTAAGACGAGAACGGATCAATCATGCACGACGACGTCTGCTGGAAAGCACCGACGCAATTAAGCAGATCTCAGAGCAGGTCGGTTACAATGATCCATTTTTCTTCAGCCGTGATTTTAAGCGGTACACTGGAGTGTCACCGTCGGAGTATCGAAGGCAACAGCTCGCCGTGCCGGGCCGGGCTTCGCCCATATGACAGATGGCGGCGAGCTCGCCCGGGATTGGTAGGGCTGTACGAAAACCTCGGCGCGCCGAGATCGTGCGATGTCCCTGTAGCGCTGGCCGCGGCCGATCTCGGTCTGTGGCTTTGTCGGGATCCGACGTCGTCTCAATGCAACAGCCCGCCGCGTGAAAGTCATAGACTATGTCGGACAGGCTAGTCGCCGCTGAAGAACGCCACGATCGACAGAGCTACCGCGGGCAAGCTGCCGAAACACACGAATTCGAACTCTTTATTCGCGTGCATTAGCGTCGATTCGCGGTTTAAAATTTAGTGTCGATTCGTGGTTTGAGAGTCATTCGCCGTCCGCCGCCGTACTCGTCACTTTGTCGGTTTCGCCAAGCCCAAATCTTGCCGGTCGATACATTTCTACCACTTTGGTGGGCGGAACAGTTGCCTCCCCGGCAAAGCGAACTCGGCTCAGATAGCGAAACGTGTAATCACCAGCTCTCAATTGATCGCAAAAGAACTGGACGCGATCTCCGCGAATCTCTCGATAGTCGGCATAATTCTCATCAACTGATCCCGTATCCGCGCTTGCCTCATCAAGTTTGAAATCAGGGTTAATCGCTTCAAAAACCGAGGGAACCGGATCGTCAATGGCCACGAGTCTGCCCGGCCGATTCGATCTCACGGTCAGGGTGACGAGTATCCGATCGCCAACCCTGAAGTTCTCGGCCGGCTGTAGTTTGCCGTCGTCACCAAGCTTCTGGTAGGAACGGGAGACGGCGTATCCTCGGTCCTGACGTGGTTGTTTGGTGACAGCAGGATAAACCTCAAACTGAGCCTCACCAAAAAGGCCTCCTGTCCCTTCACGCTGGACCGCGAGGTTACGCAGAGGTTTTGCTGGATCCAGGGCCATCGATGTAGTCCAAGACGGCTTCTGCCGGGTCACCTCGAAGGCGAGTGATTGGTCGGCTGATAGCACAGTGCCGGTGACAGATTTCCCGCTCTCGGTTGTTCGATAGTAATTGGCCAAGGCTAACAGCGCCCAAGCATTCTCCTGTGTTGTATCCCAACGTCCGAATTCGCGGGTTGCCAGCAATTCCTTGACCAGTGGACCTACTTCCGGTGACCGCGTTTGATATCGGATCCAGGCCAGCAGGAGAAGCGCATTTTCTCGCGTACTTCCACCGTAAAACGATTCGTTTTCCGGAGCAGATGCCTTTGCATCGAGCAGCGAATCCACTACGCTTTTGGTCGTCCTGTTGCCGGTCAGTATCGCCAGAGCCAAGACAGCACGCGTCTCACGTGATAGCTCTGCTTTTCGACTGATAAATTCCTCGTAGTAGCCAGGTTCCGCTTGACCGGCTGCGGCCAGTGCCAGTAGGACGAACGCCTCCTCATTCAACCGGAGCTCATCATGAATTTTCGGCAAACCGCGCAGGCTTTGGCTGAGATAATCGAGAAGATGTTTCCACTTTTCCATCGGGACCTCCACCCCTTCCTGCTGCAGACCGGCGATTACCCACACGGCGTAAGCGCTGGCAAAAAGAGCCGGCTGCTCACCTCTTGGCCAGAGTGACAAACCTCCCGAAGCGGTTTGTCGATTGAAGAGCGAGCTTAGTGTCTTCGCCGCGTCGGGTAGTTGTCCGCCGATGTCGGAGATCTGGCTGGGCAAAGCGGACTTTAGCTGATCGCGAACCAACAATGGAACTAGACCCGAGGTCAACTGTTCCGTGCATTGGTACGGGTAACTTCGCAGCGACACGATCGCCTCGCGCAAGGATGTGAGGCGTGTGTTGGAGAGCGTTAGGTTCAACACGCCTTGTCCTTCGAGCAGTTGCGGATTGATGCCTGCCAATAGATCTACCTGTTTACCGGTCAGATCGCTCAGATAAGTTTCTCGTAGCGTGGGTCCGGCCGGACCAATTTCAATTGTGGCGGCTACGCGGTCGGAATGATCATCCGATTGCGCGGACCATTGCCAATAGCTCCGGCCGGGTCGGTTGGCTTGGATCGGGAAATCTACCGTTCGCGCGCTTCCATTCGGCAGGGAAAAAGCAGCCGTGGTTGGTTGAGCAGCGGATATCCGTTCGTCTAAGAGCAGCTGCACCCGCACATTCTCTTCGTGGCCGGTCTCGTTCCGAACGACTGCGTGCGCGACAATCCGATCGCCCGACCGAGTGAATCTGACCATGCTCGGCAAGACTAATAGTGGTTTTCGAATCGTCACCGATGATTCAGCGGAGCCAAATTGATTGTTTCCGGAGAAAGCGACTGCCACTAATCGATATCGAGTGATCGCATCAGGCGAAGTGAACCGGACCTTGGCGTGCCCGGAGGAATCGGTGCGAACCGAAGGAATCCAACACGCGGTTCCCGGGAAGTCGGTGCGGAGTTTTGCTCCTGGAATATCCAGGCCTCCACCGCCGATCAAGTAACCTTTATTGGTGAACTGCAAATCCTGTGGATCTTCTGCGAGTAGGTTATCCAATGTAAGTCCCATTCCGACATTGAGCGGAAACATTTTGAAAAACGTGGCGTAGGGATCCGGCCTCTGGTAACCGGTTAGCGCCAGGACGCCATCGTCGACGGCAAAAAATGTCACCTCGGTGTTCGGTGCCGGATGATCAGAGCCGTCTTTTACATTTAGATCGACATCAATTGACTCTCCGGGTTCGAATGCTGGCTTTGCGGGAGTGATCGCAATCCGAAGTTTTGTCGCTGGGTCGGCCACCGCGAGATTGGCTATTCCGTATCGGAATTCCGGAACCTTGATTTTTCGAGTGCTCGCCGCAGAACCTCGAATGAGGATAACCGAGACATAAACATTCGGAGCGTCAGTTGCGAGGACAGGAACCTCGACCATTGGCGTGTTGCCATTGAGAGTGAACCGCTGAGAACGAAGGATCTCGGTGCCGCGTGCGACATTCACGACGGCCCCGCCCGAAGCCGGACTTTTTACGAGAATGCGCGCTGTTTCGCCCGGGCGATACTCAGGTTTGTCCGGAACAAGATCGATCTGGGCAGCGTTGCGAAAATCCCAAGCTACTTCGTTCTCTCCTTCAACGTAGAGAGTGAATTCCGTCGTCACTGCTCTTCCATCCGAATCCTGAGCGTTTGCACGCACGATATACTCTCCCGCCGTCGGCAGGGTAATGTCGGCGGTCTTACCTTCCGGTATGGACCACTGAGCAACCGTCAGAGTAGGCACTACGGTGTGGCCACGAGTTTGGTCGATCGTCTCATCGATATCGGTAGTGCGAAACGCCACGCTTTTGCCTGCGCCTTTCACTCGCACCGTCTCGTGGCGTTTTTGGACGATCACAATCTGCACATCAACGGGCTGCTCGAACGGTTTGCCTTCGGGAGTAACCGCGATGCATTGGATCGGCACAGATGCGCCGGCGCGGATGACGGAGTTCTCCGGTCGGGCAATACCGAGATAAAAGGAAGCGGGATCCTTCTGGAACAGGCGCGACTCGGTCACGGTCTGTTGATTCAGATCAGTCATATCGACGGTCAATACGCTCTGCAGCACTCTTCCGTTGGTCTTTGGCAGTTCCGGCTCGATCACTAAGGGTTGAGCTCCGTCATAGCTGCCCGAGCCGGTGATCGTTGTGGTCTTTGGTTGTGGATCTTCTGTAGCGAACTGAAAATTCTCAAAACCAACAGGCGCGAAAATGGCCGGCGTCGATTGGAGTGTCCAACGTACCTGGGCCCGCGTCAGCGGAGCGCCAAAAAGATACTTTCCAGATACCTCCGCGCGGGCCGGCATGCTTGGGGCGAGCCGCTCCGGTATCTTCAGATCAAGTTGGAAAGCGTTCGGCTCATAGTCCGCAACTTCAAAATTGGCGAAAGCCGCTCCGGTGCTTTCTTCTGACTCTTCATCTCCGAATGTGATACGCAGGGATTGGCGTCCGAGCGCCGTCGGTTTCAGCGGAATGTCAGTTTGGAAGGCGCCTTGTGTGTCCGTCACAATCTCACCGGAAAACGTCGTCTCTCCTTGAGGATCGAGCACGACGAGCTGACCTTTCAGTGCTTTGGCTGCCTCGAGACCGGACCGTTTCAGCGTACGGACAAATCCTCGCGCGTGAACGGTTTCTCCTGGTCGATAAAGGGGGCGATCGGTGAATAGGAAGGAGCGGGTATTTTCCGCGGTCGCTTCCGCATCCCATTGTGGATAATAGATTTGTAAATTGAATCCGGCAGCTGGAAGTACATTGGCCTCCTTACCCAATTGGAGCGCATAAGCGTCGTCCGGTCGTTTAACGACTAGCCACGCGATTTCCGGGGAGAATGGCACACTGGCAGAGCCCATTCCATCGCTAATAGCTCGATTGATTTGGGTACGGTTTTCATTCAGCAAAAGAATCTCTGCCGACGCCAACGGCGCACCCGAACTGAGTGAGAAAAGTGAGAACCGCAACTTATCCGATTCACGCGTCCAAAATACACCGATATCGGTCAACTGAATGAGCGCTTGGGCGCCAACCCGCCGGTCACCTGTTCCGGAGATAGGGTCTCCTTCGACCGTCAGAAAAATCATTCCCCCTCGATTGGCGCCGACGATTTCGCTCCAGTCGAGCTGGGTCTTCAACTGTTCGTCGATTTGCGCCCCAGAGAGTTCGACCGGGCGATCATAAATCACTCTTCCGCGGATCTTGTCCTCCGGGACTCGTTTGTTTGGTTCATCCGCCTCTCTGGTCTCTTCCTCATCGTGATCGTAAGCCGCGAATGCTTTTTTCGCTGCTGGTCCATTCACCGGATCGACCAATACGGCGCGCACTCGTAGCCGCTGCAAGTTGACCGAGAACGCCTCAAATTGGCGATTGCCATTTCGAAATTGGTCACCCGAAGTAACCGGGAGGTAGACCCGCGGCTTAACCGGCGCGAACTGGAAAGATCGCAAATGTTCTCCCTCCATCGGTACGCCAAACTTGTCGACTAACTCCGGACTGAATTTTATCTGATAAGTCTGGCCTAATACGAATGGGCCGGAAATTCTGAACTGATCGTTGTCGTTTTCATAACTCAGATGGTCTACGGCCGGTTCAACCTGAAAGAAGTGGCCGGCCGATTCCGCGGTGACGTCCGGAGCTAGCTCGCGCGAGAACTCTATCGTCACCGTTTTACCCGAATGCGGGTAATTGGTAGTGAATACATTCTTAACCGTGAAGGGCGCAACCGCTCCGATCGGGACCACTTTCTGTCTTGTGACGGTTTCGTTTCCAGAGATCGACTTCAGGCCCGGAGCAATTTCCAAGCGCCACTGTTTTCCTGAATCGAGTGGTTCGTTCGGGGTCACAATGAGGCGATCGGGCTGAGTTCTCTCCTGATCCTCTTCAAAGTTTTCCTTATTTGCTCCGGCCCGATTGCGGTCTTGCCAGCGCCGGTTCCAATCAAGCAATTCCGGTGCGACCTGAAAGTAATCGCTCGCCTTCGCGTAACGAACGTTAGCCGACACGAACTCTCCCGTTTGGCTGGCGAAACGAAACAACTGAGGATCCAACTGCGTATCGAGGTTAAGGGCCAGCCGAACTGCCGGCTCCGGCGAACCCTCTTCGTCTTCTGATATGACAGCGCGAGTCACTCCGTAAGCCGGTGTCTTAACGGCAGCGCTAAAGTCTTGACCAATCGGGTGTCCGCTTAGATCCTGGAATCCGGATCGGACAGTCACCACGAACTCCGTTCCAAGTCGGGGCGGACTGCTCGGGACAAAAACACCGCTGCGCTGGCTTAGCCAAGTGAAGGTACCGGCCAGAGCAGGCTTAATTTCTATCGGTGCGACTGCCGGAACCGTGCCAACATCATCTTTCGCCGCAACCGCGCTAGCGAATCGAAACTCGAGCGTACTCGTTGGTTGCAAAAACTCCGCATCCGTCAGCAATTCAACATCTTTATCCGCGGCCAGAGCGGCCGGAATCACGGCGCATGCGACTAGCGTTCCGAAGAACACTCGAGCACTTTGAAACATAGAGGGATCCGGAATCTGGATCACTCATGCTTTCAGGTGCTGGCTCGGAAAACGAGCAAAATCGGGTACCGCAACGGTAGGGCGGTCCGTCCCGGACCGCCTGGGTGCGTCATCAACCGGTAGGCCGATCCGTCCCGGACCGCCTGGGCGCGTCATCAACCGGTAGGGCGGTCCGTCCCGGACCGCCTGGGCGCATCATCAACCGGTAGGCCGATCCGTCCCGGACTGCCTGGGTGCGTCATCAACCGGTAGGGCGGACCGTCCCGGACCGCCGGCGCGTGCCATCAATCGGTAGGGCGGTCCGTCCCGGACCATCGGCACGTGCCATCAATCGGTAGGGCGGTCCGTCCCGGACCATCGGCACGTGCCATCAATCGGTAGGGCGGTCCGTCCCGGACCGCCGGCGAATTCACTCCTGACCGGCAAGCAACCAATCATCGTGAAAATAAACGTAAGGCCAATCTTGAGGTTCTGACACCAGTCCAGCTCTCACCGGGTTGTAGCGAATATATTCTACCTTTTGAACGAAACTCTCGTCTGAGCGTAATCGATGATCAAAAAAATCGCGCTGAAAGTGAATGCCATGTTTGCGGGACAGAAATCTCTTCCAGTTTGCGAACAGAGCTTGCATGGATGCATCCAATGGGAAATCGAAAATCCCATGGAGATGATCCGGCATGAGAAGCATGAATCTAACGAACCAGAGTTTGCGTTGTTCGTAAGCTTGGACCGCGTCGAAGATGATTTTCGCGACATGGGGAAAAGCCAATGTGTTTTTGCCACGGTCGCGGCAGCAGACTGTAATGAAATATTCAGCGTCTGATTCAGCCCAAACGGGAATTACGTGATCGAGCATTTTGCGCGAAGGATTAGTTATTTGATTCATCAATATAACATATAGTTTTTACGTTATATATTCAAGCCTTCTGTGTTGATGGCACGTTCCGGCCATCCGGGCGCCGGCGGCCCGGGACGGGCCGCCCTACCACGCGTGTGCTGACCCGACGGTCCGAGACGGACCGTCCAACCATTGATGGCGCGTGCCGGCGGTCCGGGTCGGCGGCGGCCTGGGACGGACCGCCCTACCTCGCGTGTGCTGGCCCGACGGTCCGAGACGGACCGTCCAACCATTGATGGCGTGTGCCGGCGGTCCGGGACGGACCGCCCTACCGTTGTGTCGGAAGCTCGATGATAAAGCTTGCGCCGTGACCGAGGCCGGGGCTGAGAGCCAAAATCTGACCTCCATGGAGTTCGATTATCCCTTTGGAAATCGTTAGCCCCAGGCCGATCCCACCGAATTCGGTTTGCCCGGCTTGCTCGAATGGATCAAAGATCTTCGAGAGCTCGCTGGCGGCGATTCCAATTCCGCTGTCAACCACTTCCAAACGCAGGCGGCCGGTTTCTGGAGTGCTGGAACGTACGATGATCGTGCCTTTCGGTGGCGTAAACTTGACGGCGTTCTTGATCAAATTCCAGAAGACCTGTTGCAAGCGAGCCGGGTCGGCCTGAAGGGCATTTTCGGTCGCGGCAAAATCATAGTGTACGGTTAGCTCTTTCGCCGCAATATCGTGAAGGCAAATTTTGAGGGCGGAGTGAAGTAGGGTATTAACGTCGATTAATTCTAACGTCAGACTGAACTTCCCTAGACTGAGTTGCGTGGCGTCGAGTAAGTTATCGATCAGCCGCGCTTCCAGCTCAACGTTCCTGGCAATATTCTTCAATTCGTCGCGAATCTCATCCGGTACCGATGGCGCCTCACTCAATATCGAAGTGGCTAGAAGGATTGGCGTAAGCGGCGTACGCAATTCGTGACTGAGCATTGCGAGCACGCGATCTTTGGCGCTACTGGCTGCTTCCGCTTGTTCTCGAGCAGCTTGCGCGCGAATCAGTTCGGTCTCCAGTTCCGCCTGTCGCTTTAGCAGCTCATTCTTCTTATGAAGTTCAATGAAAAATGAAACCTTGGCCCGAAGAATCTCGGGAACGATCGGCGCCAAGATGTAGTCAACTGCGCCAAGCGAATAGCCACGGGCCAGATGAGTGTCGGAGTAGTTGACCGCGCTAACAAAAATGATCGGAACGAGTTCGCAGCGGGGCCTCTGGCGAATCAGTGCCGCGGTTTCGAAGCCGTCCATGTCCGGCATGCTGACATCCAGGACAATCAGCGCAAATTCATGTTGGAGAAGGAGGCGAAGGGCTTCCTTTCCGGAGCGCACCAGGACGAGGTTCTGACCCAAACCAGCCAGGACTGCTTCGAGCGCCAGCAGCTTATCGCTTCGATCATCGACTAACAGGATATTGGCGCGTTCATCGGATGAGGCGATGCCGCTTCCCGCAGGATCATTCGGAGACTCTTTTTCCGGAACGTTGGTCATATGCAGGCCCGAAATCTCCGGAAGTAGTTTCACCGATGCAGCCAAAGGCGCAGCACTGACAGCAACTGTTCAATATCCACTGGCTTCGCCAGGTAGTCGGAACAACCGGCTTCTATGCACTTTTCTCGATCGCCTTTCATTGCCTTAGCTGTTAGTGCGACTATCGGCAAACTTTTGAATCGGGTTTGTGCGCGAATGGCTTGGGTCACCTTGTAGCCATCCATCTCGGGCAGCATGATGTCCATCAAGGCGATGTCAATTTCTGTGTTCGCTTCTAATTTCGCCAGAGCTTCGGGACCACTTTCCGCCGCGACCACAGCCATTCCGTATCGCTCCAGAACGCTGGTCATGGCAAAGACATTTCGGATATCATCATCAACCAGTAATACATTACGCCCGGTTAGTACTGTCTGGTCACTATGCAAGCTCTTCAGCAGGGCCAATTGATGTTCGGATAGATCGGCTACGTGATTGTGTAAGCGCAGAGTTGCCTGATCGAGCAGCCGCTCGGGTGATCGGACATCCTTCAGGACGATGGATCGCGCTAGCTGATTCAGCCGAATCTCCTCTTCCGCCGACAGTACCTTGCCAGTGTAAACAACGGTCGCCAGATTACGATACCGTGGCTGCCGCTGCATCTCCTCCAGAAGTTGATTGCCGGAAATCCGCCCGGGCAAACGGAGGTCGAGCAAGAGACAATCGAATTCATGTTCCTCCATCAATGTCAAAGCGCTGTCTGCATCACTGGCCGTCGTGATTTCAACTTTCGGGTTTTTGATCAGTTCTGCGATGCTCAATTGTTGCGCTGGATCGTCCTCCAGGATCAGTACATGTCTGAGTGGCTGTTCGACAAAACGTTGCAAGGCGACGACAACCTCCTCGACCTGTTCGCGTGCCACCGGCTTGGTGCAGAATCGGACACAGCCCATTTTCAGGGCGCGTTGGCATTCGTCGCTGGCGGAAATTGCGGCCACCGGGATATGGCGAGTACCGAGATCGGACTTAAGGCGATCCAAAAGTCTCCACCCATCCAGATGGGGTAGACCGATATCAAGGGTGATCGCGTCGGGTTGAAACTCACGGATCAATGTCAATGCGCTAAAACCATCTTGTGCCAGCAAGCATTTTACTCCATGCCCACGGGCGACTTCGCAAATATAGGATCCAAAATTCGGATTATCTTCCGCCACCAACAGGATGCGGTCGCCCGGCCGAATATCATAGCGATCATCGGCAGCCATCGTCACAACGGCTCCACTCGTCGCCGCCTCCTCAGTCGCAACTATACTTGGAGTGTACGGCCGCAGAACATTTGATGACGAGCTGGGTACGGCGTCTTTCGGCGCTGCAGCCGAGGGCGAACCAGTACCGGGGATCTCAAGAGGCAAATAAAGTGTGAACGTACTTCCGCGGCCTATCGCACTGCTGAGTACGATCTCGCCTCCCAGCAGCCGAGCAATCTCGCGGCTGATTGCCAACCCCAGTCCGGTGCCTCCGTACCGACGGCTGGTTGAACCGTCAGCTTGTTGGAATGCCTCGAACACGATAGCATGCTTCTCGGGCGGGATTCCGATTCCGGTATCGGTCACGCTAAAAGCAACCACTCCGGACTGTCTACCAAGAGTTGGATGGTTAGGACTCCAGCCAGAACTGGAAGCACCAATTCTTAGCACAATGCCGCCGCGCTCAGTGAACTTGAAAGCGTTGGAGAGTAAATTCTTCAAGACCTGTTCGAGCCGTTGACCATCAGTTTGCAATGCGACAGGCAGATCCGAGAGCATCTCGATGCTGAAAGAGAGATTCTTGTTCTGCGCGACCGGATGGAAAACGCGTTCCACTGAACTACAGATTTCACGCAGGACCACGGACCTTACGTCTAGCGTAACCGTCCCCGACTCAATCTTAGAAAGATCAAGAATATCGTTAATCAGCCGAAGCAAGTCCTTTCCAGAACCGTGAATAGTTTTCGCAAATTCTACCTGGCGCCCGGTTAGATTACCGTCGGGATTGACGGCCAGCTGGTCCGCCAAAATCAGTAAACTGTTCAGCGGAGTTCTGAGCTCATGGCTCATATTGGCTAGAAATTCGCTCTTGAACCTACTGGTGGCGGCCAGCTGTTCGGCTTTCTCTTCGAGCGCCTGGCGAGCCTGCTCGACTTCACGATTCTTGCGTTCGACCTCCGCGTTCTGCTCGAAGAGCTGCCTGGCCTTTTCCTCAAGTTCCAGATTCGTTTTCTGCAACTCGAGCTGGCGACTTTGCAGTTCGTTCGTGAGCGACTGCGATTGCTTCAGCAGATCTTCGGTAAGCGAGTTTGCCTCAATTGTATTCAAGACAATGCCGATGCTCTCGGTGAGCTGACTCAAGAAGGTTTGATGGGTCGAATTGAAACTCTGAAAGCTGGCGAGTTCGATGACAGCCTTGACCTGATTTTCGAAAACAACCGGCAAAATGATGATGTTCACCGGCGGCGCTTCGATCAACCCGGACGCGATAGTGACATACTTGCCGGGTACATCGCTCAAAAGAATGCGCCGTTTATCAAGCACGGCTTGTCCGACCAGGGTTTTACTCAACGAGAATTCGGTCTTTTCATCCTCCTGTTCCCGATGGGCGTAACCGGCGAGAAGTTTCATATTCACATCGCCGTCGCTGGCGGCCACGGTGGCCCCGTGTTGGACGAGATAAAACGCTCCTTGTTGAGCGCCCACCACCGAGGCAAGCTCCGAAAGAATCATTCGGCCCACCGCCATCAGATCGCGTTGACCCTGGAGCATTCGGGTGAAATTGGCAAGATTCGTCTTTAGCCAGTCTTGCTCGCTGTTCTTCAACGTGGTGTCCCGTAGATTCCGGATCATCTCGTTGATAGTATCTTTGAGTTGCGCGACCTCGCCTTGAGCTTCCACCGTGATGGAACGGGTCAGATCTCCCTTGGTCACCGCGGTAGCAACATCGGAGATCGCACGAAGCTGCGTGGTTAAGGTCGCTGCCAATTGGTTGACGTTGCTGTTGAGGTCCCGCCATGTGCCGGCCGCGCCTGGTACATGCGACTGTCCGCCCAGCTTGCCCTCAGTGCCAACTTCACGAGCCACCGTCGTAACCTGATCCGCGAAGGTCGCCAATGTGCCGATCATATTGTTGATGGTGTCGGCCAGTTCAGCGATTTCGCCTTTCGCCTCAACCAAAAGCTTCCGTTTGAGATCACCTTGAGCGACTGCGGTGACTACTTTGGCGATGCCGCGAACCTGATTCGTCAGGTTGCTGGCCATGAAGTTCACACTATCAGTCAAGTCTCTCCAGGTTCCGGAGACGCCTTCGACTTTCGCCTGACCCCCAAGTTTGCCCTCCGTTCCCACTTCGCGAGCAACCCGCGTTACCTCCGACGCGAATGAGTTCAGTTGGTCCACCATCGTGTTGATGGTGTTCTTCAGCTCGAGAATCTCGCCCTTAACGTCGACCGTAATCTTTTTCGATAGATCACCGGTTGCGACCGCCGTCGTCACCTCGGCGATGTTGCGCACCTGCGCCGTCAAGTTCCCGGCCATGGAATTGACGCTGTCGGTAAGATCCTTCCACGTCCCGGCTACGCCCCGAACGTCAGCTTGACCGCCCAGCTTACCTTCCGTACCTACCTCGCGTGCCACTCGGGTCACCTCTGATGCAAACGAGCTGAGTTGGTCGACCATGGTGTTGATCGTATCTTTCAGTTCGAGAATCTCTCCTCGCACCTGTACGGTAATTTTTTTCGAGAGGTCGCCTTTTGCGACCGCCGTCGTCACGTCGGCAATATTGCGCACCTGACCGGTAAGATTGCCGGCCATCAAGTTCACATTATCAGTCAGATCCTTCCAAGTGCCGGAGACACCTTCGACCCTGGCCTGCCCACCGAGTTTGCCTTCGGTTCCAACTTCTCGGGCTACGCGGGTGACTTCTGACGCGAACGAACCGAGTTGGCCAACCATCGTGTTAATAGTGTTCTTTAGTTCGAGGATCTCACCTTTGACGTCGACGGTAATCTTCTTGGCCAGATCCCCGTTGGCGACAGCGGTTGTAACTGCAGCGATGTTGCGGACCTGGGCGGTAAGATTGCCCGCCATGAAGTTCACGCTGTCGGTTAGGTCCTTCCAAGTCCCAGCCACGCCTTGCACGTTGGCCTGGCCGCCCAATTTCCCGTCGGTTCCGACCTCCCGCGCGACCCGGGTCACTTCAGACGCAAAGGAGTTTAGCTGATCTACCATGGTGTTAATGGTGCTCTTGAGTTCGAGGATTTCGCCGCGCACATCGACCGTGATCTTCTTGGAAAGATCCCCATTGGCGACGGCGGTTGTGACCTCGGCAATGTTGCGCATTTGGCTAGTAAGATTGCTAGCCATTGAGTTCACTCCATCGGTCAGGTCCTTCCATGTTCCGGAGACACCTTCTACTTTGGCTTGACCGCCCAGCCTTCCCTCGGTTCCAACTTCGCGTGCGACTCGGGTGACCTCAGAAGCAAACGAACGCAGCTGATCAACCATCGTATTGATAGTGTCTTTCAGCTCAAGGAACTCGCCCTTGACGTCGACCGTGATCTTTTTTGCCAAGTCACCGTTAGCGACTGCCGTGGTGACAGCAGCAATGTTGCGTACCTGGCTGGTCAAGTTACTCGCCATCAGGTTCACGTTGTCGGTCAGGTCCTTCCAGGTACCCGCGACTCCATGGACGTCGGCCTGGCCGCCTAATTTGCCTTCCGTGCCCACCTCGCGCGCTACCCGTGTTACCTCCGATGCGAACGAGCTCAGCTGGTTGACCATTGTGTTAACCGTCTTGGCCGAGCGAAGAAACTCCCCTTGCAGGGGGCGTCCGTCGATTTCCAGTGCCATGCTCTGCGAAAGGTCCCCTTTAGCCACACTGCCGATGACTCTCGCCATTTCGCTTGTCGGCTGACCCAAATCGGCAATCAGATCATTGATCAATTCTACCGACTCAGCCCAGCTTCCGCCTACTTCTCCGAGTGAAGCGCGTTGATGGATCCGGCCTTCGCGTCCGACCGATCGCCGAAGCCGCGCCAGCTCTTTTGCCATTTGCTCGTTGAGTGCGACGACTCGATTGAAAGTGTCGGCAACCTTGCCAGCCGTCCCGATCCAATCGAGCGGCAGGCGCACGGAAAACTCACCTCTCTCCAAAGCGTTCAGCGCATTGAGCAGAGCCTTGGTTTCGGCGGCCGCCTGACGAAGTTCGGCCAATTCTTTCGCTTTCCGCTCACTTGTGACAACAATCTCAGTGAACGCATTGGCAGCTTGCCCCGCCATTCCGGTCCAATGCAACGGAAGCCGGACCGAAAAGTCATCGGACCGCAATGATGTCAGTGCGTTTAGTAGCGCTGTTGCACTCCGGTTTTCTTCGGACCAGAAACCATCCGTTGAATCAGATAACGATTTTTTTCTGCGGTCGCGTCTCGACGACGCCGCTGGCGCTTGACCGGAAACTGGACGATTCGGGTTCTTCATAGGAGCAACTAATTCAAAGGGTTACAAAAATCCGGACGATATCGTCGCAGCCTGCCGAAATCGAGTAAGATGGTTGGATGATGCTTCTATCGGGGAAATGCCTGATGCCGTCACCTAAGCTGAACTTCGGCATGAAGGGCTCGGTAAACCACGAAGGGACGCGAATACACACGAATGACTGCTCTTTGATTCGCAGCCTGTCCGCCGTCTTGTCCGACGTAGCCGCAGTCATCATCGAGATTATCCATGACGAACTAGTCGGCGAAGTCGGAAGCTCCGCCGTTTTTCCTGCGTGCACCATAGGGAGCTCGAGACGGAGCGAAGGAGGATTCATTCGTGTCGATTCGCGGTTTAAATTCCGTTTAGTGTTTTCAAGACCAAGATTTCGCTTGCGGGAATAGGCGAGTCGGTCCAACACTAAACCAGATGGTTAAATATTTGCCGGCTGCTTCGCTTGACGCAATCTTTGCCGCTTTGTCCGACCCAACCCGTCGTCGCATCCTCGATCTACTTGCACGAGCGGAGCTCTGTGTGACCGATTTGGCCAAGCCTTTTTCAATTTCGCTACCCGCGGTTTCTAAGCATCTACGCGTCCTGGAAAAAGCCGGTCTGATCAAGCGAGAGCGCGATGGACGCGTGCATCGGCTGAGGCTCGAGGCGAAGCCAATGCGCGACGCGGCGGCCTGGATCGAGCGATATCGCGGATTTTGGGAGGGGCAGTTTGATGCCTTGGCCGGTTACCTGGAGAGACAACAAACGAAAGGCAGACTATGAGCGAGACCGAAGAAAAGCCGGTTCTACGGATGAATCGCGTCATTGCCGCGTCGCGCGAGCGCGTATTCGCTGCTTGGACAACGCCGGAGGCAATTAAAGTCTGGTTTGGGCCGGGGAGTTGTCGGGTGCTTGATGTGCAGGTCGACTTACGTGTCGGTGGTGAATACTGTTTTCAGCTGTCAACCGAGCAGCTAGGCGAGATCAAGGTAAGTGGGCGATACCAGGAGGTCACACCACCTGCCAAACTGGTTTATACCTGGCAGTGGGCGGGCAACCCGGAACTCGCTAGTGGATCAAGTCTGGTGAGTGTAGAATTTGTCCCGGCTGGTGTCTCAACTGAGATCCGCCTCACTCACGAGCAACTGCCGAGCATCGGGTCGCGCGATGACCATGGCCGCGGCTGGAGCGGCGCCTTCGATAAGCTGGAAAAATATCTAGTGAGTTAGACCACCTAGTTTCTCCATTCACAAACAACGAAGCAGAGACAAGAAAACCAAGACCACAAATATGGACCCCACAGAAACCAAACATGGCCAGTTTAGCTGGAATGAACTATTGACCACCGATCCGACCGCGGCGACGAAGTTTTATACGCAGCTGTTCGGGTGGACAACGCAAGATTTCCCGATGCCTGACTTCACGTACACGATAGTAAGAGTAGGCGGCGCTGATATGGGGCAAGGAGGTATTATGCCGATACCACCGCATGCCCAGGGAATGCCCCCTGCCTGGTTCAGCTATGTGACAGTGGATAATGTTGACGCCACGGCCAAACAGGCAGAAAAACTAGGCGGAAAAATCATGGTGGGGCCACAGGATATCCCCGAAGTGGGAAGGTTCGCCGTTCTCCAGGATCCGCAGGGCGCCGCCATTGCGATCATTACTTACCTGAAGAAATAGGGCGGTTGCACCGCTGGCACGAAGCTCGACGAGACTAATGGCATGAAGGTGCCATTGCACCTCGTCGAGCGCCTCTCCAAATGTGTGGCACGTTACCGGACTGGTAAGAGTGGACATGACTGCGAAAAGGACAATCGGGAAAACGGCGGCAAACAATAAGAGGGAATCTTCCCTTTGCTCACGTGCCGGTCTTTGGTGAAGGCGTCTATGACGGGAACAAACCGCGGATCGATTGCAGGTGACGGCAAGGTCTTCGCGATGTTCGGTAAATGCGGGTTTGTTGTGAAGCTCCCGAAGAAACGCGTCGACGAACTCGCAGGCGTTCTGGGAGACCAGTTAGCAGCCAATCTGCTATTTGCTATCTGCGTTCTGTCATCGCGCTGAAGGCGCGCTAGCTTGCTCGATCCCTGGCGGCGAATCGGAAGGTGGTCGTAGAAGCAAATTTTTGCATTCTAGAACCAACCACTTCCGAACGCCGCGCAGCATAAATCGCAGGGATCCGGGACCGGGGCTGAACCCAGGCAAGAAGAGTCGGGTGTCTAAATTCTTAAGCCCAAAGGTTCCGGCCGCTATTTTTCGTTTCGCGATTGCCGTCAAGCGCCGGTTGTAAAGGCGCATAAAGCGACCGAACATCTGACCAATCGGGCCGCCGTAAGGAAGTTCGGAGTAGCGATGAGGACTATTGCTGTAGGCCTGTCGCACTGGGCCAATAAAATAAGCTCCGATATCGAGATAAAAAGCGATGATCATCAGTTCCAGGTCACCGAGATAATAATATTTGTCCTTATAGATGCTTTCAAACCAGGTATGAAATTGCTTCTGAAAAAGGCAGTTGTAGCGATCCCTGACTTTGGTGATGTCTTTGCCGGCCAAAGCGTCTGAAAGGATTTCAAACACGCCGGAGCAGGTGTACGAAATAAAATCGAATCCTTGGCTGTAAAGCGGATCTAGAAAGCCAGATGCGTCACCAACTAAGGCCCATCCGTCGCCAACCAATTGTTCGCTATAGTACGCGAGATTAGAGCGCGCGTGGACGTCCTTTTCGATATATTCGGCATCGCAAAGCGCCTTTTTCCCCAGCGGATGAGTCATCAGATGTCCCTTCAGTCGCTCACCCAGATGGGATCCGGGAGGTAGCTGGAAAATACGACTGTCGTAAACCAAACCAACACTACAGTCGCCACCTTTTAAAGGGATGAGCCACCCCCACCAACCGTTTCCCATTAGATGATTGGTCGCCCATTGCCGCATCGCCCAGCACGGTTCGGTAAAATGGGGAGCGCTTTCCCAGATTTCGGGACCGTCGAGATCAGTGATATTTCGAAATCGCGCCCAGACCGCATTGATTGGATGCGTTTCCAGCGGCCGATAGATCTTTAACTTCCGCGCAATCATTGCCGTCCATCCGCTCGCATCAATCACCCAGCGGGCAGTTACCTTGCGAATTTCTTCTCCTATTCGAACACTGATTTCGTTTTTACCTTCTCCGCCCAATTCCAAATCCTGCACTTTGGCCGGACGCCATAGATCGCACCCGGCTTTGACCGCCTTCTGCAAAACCTCTTCATCGAGTTTTGCGCGGTCGAGCTGAAACGCCGGAAGGCGAGTCTGGTGTTTCGGGCCGAGTTCACCACAACGCGTGTAGCAGTCATTGCTATCTCGATAAAACCACATTCGCAGCCCGGACTTGGTAATCTGCTCATGTCCTAAGTGATTACTGAGATTCAGAACTCGCATGAGAAAGCAAGCGCCTACTTCGCTGGTTGATTCTCCGACTTTGCGGTCGAATTCTTCCGCCTTCTCGATAATCAGTATACGCAGCGATGGATCCTTGCGTTTGAGCAAAAATGCAGTGGACGCCCCGGCAATGGCTCCGCCGATGATTACGACGTCATGCGAACACTCCATGGAGGGCAAGAATTGGATCTTGTGGCCGATTAATCAAGATGATTCCCAGAACGAATGGGGAGTGCGGAATGCGAACTGCGGATTTTATATTCCGCGATTCGCATTCCGCGTTCCGCATTTGAGTGACTATGAAACCGATCGAAGAACAAACGATACTAATTACCGGCACGACCAGCGGGTTGGGCCAGGAGCTCGCTCAAGCTTTGGCGCAGCAAGGCGCAACCCTGCTCCTGCATGGACGCGATGCGGACCGCGGTTCAGATGTGGTCCGCAAGATTAAAGAGGCGACCGGCAACCACCGGATTCAGTTTTGCCGCGCGGATCTTTCTTCTCTCACTGAGGTGGGGAGTTGGCCAGACAAGTCATCTCCGATGTCGCTCGGCTTGATGTGCTCGTGAACAATGCAGGAGTTGGTTTCGGCCAAGACGCTGCCAAACGAGAGCTCAGTCAAAACGGGTATGAACTTCGTTTCGCGGTGAACTACCTTGCTTCCTATCTTTTGACAGAGCGGCTGCTTCCATTGCTCAAAGCGTCGAGTCCGGCTCGCATCGTCAACGTTGCTTCGGTCGGACAAGCACCTTTGGATTTCGATAACATTATGTTCACGCGCGGCTACTCCGGGGTGAGCGCCTACCGGCAAAGTAAACTGGCGATGATTGCTTGGACATTCGATTTGGCCGAGCGCCTGACCGGAACGGGAGTGACGGCGAATGCACTTCATCCCGCCTCTTTAATGCCCACAAAAATGGTGCTTGAAGCCGGGTGGCAAACAATGAGCTCAGTAGAAGAAGGACTTAAGGCAACGTTGAGGCTCGTCGTTGATCCGGCCTTGGAGAACGTGACCGGCGAGTATTTCGATGGGCTTAGCTTGGCCAAAGCTAAAGCTCAAGCCTACGATAAACAGGTCCAGCAACGACTGGCGGCGCTTTCGCAGAAATTGGTTTCGGTTTAGCTCCCAGAAATTCAATTACGAATGGGGACCAATAAACGCGAAAAAGGATTTGGGTGATCTTTTCGCAAAATCGAGCGACACTAGCATGATGTTGGAGCGTGTGGAAATGTCTCGGCGCAATGTCGTCGTCGACGGTAAGGTCTATTCGGTGAAGCGAGAGAGTGAGCCGGTTTTTCTGCTTCGACTTAGTGATCTCTCAGTCAGGTATCTGGTCGTCATCGCCGACGCAATCGACTTTCACGGCTTCCGGCGGCTCGTTTGGCCGATTAATGCAGAACAAATTTCTGTTTTCGAAAGACTGGACGACGCGACCGCCTATTTTCTGAAGCTGACGGCTCCATCGACAACGTGAACTTCGGCGGCAAGTCCCAGGACGCCCGCCCTCCCCATTGAGGGTTGACCAACGCGCAATGCGGGGAGCGATTGCAGCCTGTCCGCCATAGCTTTTCCAACTATAGCTTGTTCCGCCGATAAATTGAGCGAAGGCGGATCCTCGCGATCCGGGTGTGCGCGCTGTCGGGGCGGCTTGGTTGTCAGGCCTGCGTAGCGTCGTGGCCAAGTTGGCAAGAGATCCAATAGCCGGTCGAGTCCCCCGGTTGTTTTAGCGGAAATTCCATTCGTCGTGCCCGTTCGTGGTTCAGACCCGGACCAATAGCTTTCGAACGAATCGCTCTACCAGAAGGAGCGCGACCAGCAACAGGGCCAGGAAGGGTGCAGTCAGACAACCGCAGCAGCCGCAGCCGGAGCGCCGCTTGGATGAATACTCTGCGTAGAGTAGTCCGGGTCGTCTGCTCAAACGTAATCCCACAGAAGCAATCTGGCGCGGTCTTTCATTCATCGCAATCGGATCGTGAATCCAGGCACGATGCTTTTCCTATTTTTTCGTCTTCCAAAAGAAACCAAATTCCCGTCGGATTCACTCCAAAATCCGCTTGCACGCCTTAATCCAGAGTCCTATATAGACTGCTTCTGTTCACGGCGTCGTCGGAACCTTTTCCAACGGTGAACCGAAAACAGGCAACCGTGAACCGCGAACGATCGCTCTGGGTAGGTACCGAAGTGGCCAAACGGGGCAGACTGTAAATCTGCTGGCTTTACGCCTTCAGTGGTTCGAATCCACTCCTGCCCAATCCTTTGCTAGAGCGGCTAAACAGCTTCCAGAGCCACTTCGCGGACAAAAGATCGTTTGACTGAGGTAGCCCATACTTATCTCATAGTAACCCATAAAAACCCATAAATGTGTCAAAATCTTGACACTTATTGACACTTTTATTGACACTTATTGACACTTAAAAAGAAGGACTCTGCATATGCCAAACCTAGAGAACACCGTGCAAGTGGCCGCCCAGCGGGCCGGCGAAAGTTCTTTGGATACCTACGAGCGGACCCTGAGACAGCTTATTTGGGAGCGGAGGTCGCTGGCTCGAATCCAGTCGCCCGATAACAAGTGCTGGAGCTGATCATCGGACGATTCGTTTGATCCAAAAACCGGAACGGAATTCGTTCTGGTGCCATTAGGGTGCCCTCAAAAATCCGCTTGAGCCGCATCATTTCAGGATTGACCAGAATAGCGGAACCTGACCGGCTCTACTTGATGACGAATCCTCAGAACACTGTAAACAGTGCCGACCCGAGAACCTTACGCGCGTTGCGGCGCCGAACTCCTGAAAGCGGAGCCGCTTCGTTAATTTTGGCGAAGTTGCAAAATTTCACATACCCAGCATGAGCAACGGAATGTTTGGTCTAAGTCTGAGTGATTTCTCGAATTACGATTGGCAATCAGCGGTTTCTTCCGTCCCGCCGCTCCGGTTCTATGAGTACTCGACGCGTTTTTTTCAGGCGGCCGCGGCGCTCGAGGAAAAAGGCGACGCTTTCGGCGTCAAAGTGTTCCGGTTCCTAGGTGCCGTCTCCTCTCTCGCGCACAATTGGAGTTCGCGAGATAAACCTTTCGGTCCGATGGTCGTTATGGGGACAACTCGTTCTGCAGACATTACAGACTTTAATGAGACGGATCGTGCTCTACTGGCAGGACTGGCCGAAACAACAAAGGACCCACAACTGCGAGCACGATTTGCAGACGTCGCCTGTGTAATGAAATTTGATCACGGTCTCGCCCGGGTTGCAGCTCGCGGGTACTTAGAGGCCGCCAAATTGTTGGCCGACCACGACAACTGGCCTCCGTTTGTCGATTATTTGGAAAGAGCCGGGCAACTGGCGGCCAGTGTGGGTAAAAATCACCAAGAGTTCAAAGATTTCGTCTCCGAGGCAAAGCAACTAATCGATACATTTAGGCCCGATGACAGCGGATTCGCCTGTTCCAAAATCTTGGAGCTTCTCCTCGAATATGATGAGGCAGATCCAGCGACATATGCACCAATTTGCGTACAGTTGGCGCAAAGGGCTGAGCAGAACAAGAAATTCCTCGTTGCTCGAGCATATTGGCAGTTGGCGGTCACCCTTAATCGGAAACTAAAGGACGAGCAAGGAGCCCGAGATTGTCTATTGCGGAGCGCTGAAACGCACGCATCCGAGGCCAGCGAATGGCTCTCGGCAGATAAAGTATCTCATGGCGCAGCCGCCCACCATCTTAGCTGCGCTGTCGCTGCTCTAAACCAAGCTAGCGCACCCAAAGAGCGCGTCGATGAAGTACATCGAAAGTTGATCGAAGAACAGAAGCTCAGCATGCAAGAGATGGGAAGCTTTTCTCATCCTGCCGATTTATCCGAATTGGGCGATGCAGCTAGAGAATCGGTTCGAAATAAGGATCTTCAAGCAGCCCTGATCGCTCTGGCCTTTGGAATCAAACTCACCAATTTCGAAGAGTTCAAAAAAGTTGTGCGCGACTCTGCGGGAAAACATCCCTTCCTCGCGATGGTGCCAGTAATGACCGCGGATCATGAAGGTCGAACGACAGCTCGAAGACCCAGTCTGTGGGGAGCGGAGCAAGGCGGCAACGAGGAGGCTGTTTTGCTTGAGGCCTTTCATCGAATTTCGACGTTACAATGGCCAATTACAGTTAAGGGGTTTATCGAACCGGCTGTTAAGCAAATATGGATGGAACATCAGCCTAGTGACCGCGATTTAATTTTTATCGTGTTGGACAACCCGATCATTCCTCCTGGCCACCACCACTCGTTCCTCCGCGGTCTCCAAGCCGGATTAAGCGCAGACTTGCACGCCGCTGCCTATTTTCTGCTCCCCCAGTTCGAAGCGGTAATCCGTCACGTTCTGGCTTCACGTAACGTGGTTACTTCGAGGCTGAACAACCAATTAGTCCAAGAGGTTCGACTCTTGGGTTCCCTGCTACAACTGCCGGAGACAAATGAAATCTTCGGAACCGACTTGGTACTTACGATGAGAGCTCTCTTGACGGAGTCGTTTGGATCGAATCTGAGAAATGATATTACGCACGGCATGCTTCCCGACGCCGGATGTTATCAGCCAAACGTGCTGTACGCCTGGTGGTTACTCCTGCGCATCTGTCTGATGCCGATTGTTCAAGCTCAGCAATCCAAATCTGAACCCCCGCCGCAGCAGGCCGAGTAGAAGAGTTATTCGGAGGTTATCTCCACATTGGCTTCCTAGGGCCTGGACCAGTCACGAAGAGCCGGTCGTTGGGATTGTCTCATAGTGACTACGGTTCTGTTTGCCACAGAGTATTAAGTAGTGGACCAAACTGAAAATCGTAAGACGCCTTCAGCAGCCGGATCGAGTTCCAAGAGATTAGGCTCATCCGTCCCTCCTTTATAGGAAACCCGAACAGTGCGTAGTTGACGCTCGTTTCGTGGTTCTCCCCAAGGATCGAATAGAAGCTTCCAAACTTAAAGCCATCGAATCCGGCGAGCTTCGCCTCGACCGCAAGCATTTGGCATATCCGATAATCGATCGGCTCTTGGGAGCCCAGCCGAGCACGCAGAAAATAATGATGATCTGCGTTGAGGTTTAGTCCTCCCTCCACCCTCTCTTTGACAACATCCAAGTCTACCAACTTCTGTTCTTTAGATACTTGCAGCGTGCCGAGAACAATTTCGTCGCCTAACCTCACACGCGACTCGTGAAGGGCCGTTTCCACGTCGCTCGAAGTGTAGAGCACCGGCAGATCGGTGCTTTCAAATCTTCCGCTACGTTGCCTGGACGCATCAACTTGTGAAGGCGGTGTATCGATGTGCAGCGGATTTTCAATTCGTTCCGGATTGGTCCTAATTCGATAGACCCTTTGTCCGAGCTCTAAGCGGGCTTCAGCACATCGGCTGAGTATATCGGCTGCGGCCTTTGCGACGGCTGTTCTATCGCCTTTTTCGTCTAGGGCCTTTAGTGCATCGCTAAACTCCAACCAGGGGTCCCCATAGCCCATCATTCTCAGACTCGGAGCATTATAAATGAGGGCTTTCCAGCGGCGTGCAATCAACTCATAGTCGCGCTGAAGCGTCTGATCGAAGGAAACGCTGTAAGTATGCTGCTGGCCAACTTGAGAGTGATCGATCCGGTAAACGCCAGGTAGGTATGGCGAACGCGATCCATCAACGAAGAAGCGCGTCATCAACTGTTCCAGCGCCTCTTGCTTTAGTCCGCCACCGTTTCGGGATGAGCAGTTTTGACATGGCTCATCATTCCGATCCCCTATCTGGGCGGCCTCTATCCGTAACCCAGCATTGGAAAAACATTCGCTACATAGCAGTTTCTGACTCATTTTGACGCTTAATTTTGAGCCCTCTGCGCTCGTTTTGATGAGTCGAGAATATCATGCCGCTCCGGCACGGTCGCTTAGAACCTGCCGGTAGGCATTTGTTCGGTTTAACCGGAAAAGAGAACCTCATTGCCGCCGCTTGCGCGCGGACGCGGCAGCTTACTTCCAAAAATGGTTGACCACGACGCCCAGGCCAACCGAGCCGACGAGGCAACAAAGCAATTCATTTTTCAGTTTGGCCAATCCCGTTCGAAATTCGGTGTGCAATTCCGCAAACGGCCTCCAATATTGTGACGCAATTAGCTTGAGCTTCGGCTAAAGCCTCGGCGATCGCTTCGGATTGCTCGGCGCTCAAATTCGCCTGCTGCAGCCTCTTGGCTAGCTTTAAAGTATCAATCATCTGAGGTATTCGAGCGATTGCCGCCAATCACAATTAACCAGAATTCCAAAACAGGCGAAAGACTCAAGCGCCGCCTCGGGCAAACTATAAACCAAGGCATTGACCCAGTTTCGGCATCGGATTGGCCGTGCGGCACGGTAGCACTTCGGGTTACATCAGTTCTCCGAAAATGACGTTGAGCGAAGCCCAAGAATTGATTCGGAAACTACTCGAAACATGGTCGGCAAAGCTGAGCTCCGGTAAGCCCTAGCCCCCTTGGCGATTCCGATAAGCAGCTTTGGCCGCGTCCGATTTTATTCCCAAGGCCGGCGGCAATTGCGCAACGCGCAAAAATTTGGTGACTCCTTTGCTAAAATCCTGGCGAGTCACCTGGTTGAGAAGGGCTAACTCCGTTTCCGACTGTCGGGCGGCGCCTGGCAGGCCGAGCGCGATCCCCACCTGTTGCATCGCCATCCGTGGGCGCAGTGCCGCTAAATGTCTGCCCGTCCGAGCGAACACTACGGAGAGGTAAAGAAAATCTTGACGCCGCCAATCAAAGTGCTCACCATGTACCCCCCCAAAGGAAATCATCACCGCCACGGAACGGCTCGCAACTGTCTAAGGAGTCAAAACCGTGAAACGGATACTAGTATCTACAGCTGCTGTCGCTGGGCTGTTTGCTGCCGTAACAATAATCAACAATTCTCCCATAAAAGGAGACGATCGCGACCAAAACCGCGGACGTTCCAGGAGCCTGAGAAATCCCGAAGCAGGTCGTTAGGCAAAAAAACTAAATCTTAGCCTGAGAATACTCAGGCTATCTAACACCCCCCACCACACCTATGAATGAATCGGCGCTCCCTGAAATGTTTGGAAGAAAAACGAAGGTCCTGTTTTCCGAATCGACTTGGATTCCCTCCTCCCTGTGCTGGATGTTGCTATTTGCTGTCATGATCGTTCCTCAGGTGCTGTGGGGGGTCGCGAGCGCGTCCGCCACATCACCACAGACGTGGCACGCTACCGTGGGAGCTCAGAACGCCGACAAGGGACGTCAGGCTCTGGCGTTTCTTCCTAATGAAATCTGGATTCACGCGGGCGACAGAATTACTTGGCGATTCGACGCGGACGACGTCCATACCGTGACCTTCCTGACAGCCATCCAACCCCGGCCGGATTTCACGACGCTACTTCCCCCATTTCCCAACCCTGCCACCTTTGATGGCTCAACATCCGTGACCACTCCTCTTCTTGTGAATGGAGCGACCTTTACGGTAATATTCCCGAAGACCGGAAACTTCAAGCAGGTGTGCCTGGTCCATGAACGCATGACCGGCGTCGTCCATGTTCTCGAATCTTCCCAACCACTGCCGCATGATCAGGATTTTTATGACCGGCAGGCCGCCGATCAGCGGCGGGATTTACTCTCAGATCGCGATGGCCGCATCGAAGAGGCCTGTCGGCAACATGGCGACCAGGGGGAACACCACCACGCAATCGATGCACATCTGGTGACCGTTGGTGTTGGAGAAATCTCGGCCACGGCGGGAGGATCCCAGACGCTGTCGGTGGTGCGCTTCATAGACGACAAGATTTATATTCACGCCGGGCAGACTGTGGAGTGGAACAATCATGACCCGGTGACTCCTCATACCGTCACCTTTGGGACCGAACCAGCAAACATACTTGGTCCTCCTTCCGACAACGTAACGACAGACGCGGATGGGGCGCTGCATGCTATCATTTCTTCCAATGCAGACAGTGTTCATTCGGGACTCATCGTCGCGCCCCCGCAGGAGCTGATTGGCAAAAATTTTCCTTTGGGCGTCACGAGGTTCCGCGTAACCTTTACGCAGGCGGGGACTTTCCCTTACATTTGCGCACTTCATGATAATCTGGGCATGAAGGGGATGGTAATTGTTTTCCCCTAAAGTTCCGCCCCAGTGAAAGAGGGCGCGCTTTGATAGCAGAACAGGCTCAACGATCCTTTGGTGATTGCATCGGAATGCCTGAACGGAGATGTATTGTCGTTCAGCCGTGATGCGGCCCGGCATTTTTTTTACCGCTGCCAAAATGCTGCCATTTTGCTGCAAATTGCAGCGCTGCCATAGGCCCATTTTGCAGCAGTCATGAGCTCAAAAGGCCCATGCGGAACCTGGCTTTTCCCGGGGGCGGGTAAAAGATTCCTTCAGGCCGCGAACGGCAGCATTTGAAACGGCGTGGCGTGCGCGACCCGATTTTTTCGACGACTTATTCGCCCTTGGCCTAGACGGACCTGATCACGGTCGTCTGAACCTGAGACTCGTTCGCTAGCCTAGCTAAGAATCCCGCCGAAAGCCGGCTTGTTTGGGGCCATGGATGGTGCGAGATTAATACCCCCCAAGGAAGGTTAACTCGTCGTCACCCGTGACCGTGGCAAGAAGAGTTCAACCTGAAGGTCAGTTCGTCTTCAGTTTTTTCGTGTCACGCTTACGCGATGATTCGCACGGACACGCGGATCCGACGCGGATCAAATCTTAACGTTAAGAAAAGGCAACACAATGACTGCTCTTGAAGTTACACAACGCGCCACAGATGCCTGGAACAGGCACGATGCTGACGCCTACCTCGCCATATACGCTGAAGGCGGAACATATCACAACCCCCGCATGGATAAGCCTCTAACGGGGAAAGCCATTGCCGATCTTGCCAAATTGGTGTGGACAGCTTATCCCGACGCTTCGCTCGAGATCATTAGTAGAGGGGACACCGGAGAGGGCTTGGTCGCCAGTCAATTGGTGTTACACGGCACCCACACCGGTCCGTATTTTGACGGTTCCCCACCCACCGGTCGCACCGTCGCCTATCCGATAGCTACCTTCGATCGGGTTGAGGGCGATAAGATCCGCTCAGAGCACGTGTACTTTGACCGGCAGACGCCAGCGGAGCAACTGGGGCTCAAAGCGAAGTAAACACCACCAGTCTAAAACTACGGACTCGCTTCGTCCGGGTTGGGTTCTTATCAGACGCTAACCTAGCTTAGCAAGCGAACCTGGCTGGCATACGCGGCACCATTAGGGCAAGTGTTCCACGTGGAGAGCATTGCCCTAATTGGCCAGGATCGCACGACGCTGGCCCACGCCGCGTTTTGGGCGGGCGAGGCATAGAATGTATGCCGGGTATGGGAGTCGCGGCACCCTAGCGCTCCGTAGCCAATCCATTCGCAAACCAGTATGTTTTTCGGTTTGATCATGACCAAGGCTCTTGCCGCCCGCTTGTTACCTTTGCGGTGCCGACGGGATTTTGAGGTAATCGAAGTTCCGACGCCAAACTGGCAAGAAGGTTTTAAACACCTGGCCTTCACGAATTTCTCCATTCTCGCCCGCTTTGAGGATCGCATCTTGTGCCTAGGTCATTTCCTTGCCGAGGTAGAGCAATTTGATCTCGCGCGCCTCAGTGACGCCGATCGCAATCGTAAGATTCATAGCTGCTCGCATGCCTCCAGTAGTTTGCCCAAAGGCTCGAGCTCCCAGATTGCACTGATCTGTTCGAACAATGCGCGAGCTTCGCTTGGATCGGAACACGAAAACCGCCGCAAACGGACTGCTTCGCTGACGGATTTGAAGTCCATTGGATAATGCTCCCAACGGTGCCTATCATCTTCGTCGCACAGGCAGCCCAATAGACGCAGCGCCGCTTGTTCCCGCTTTCTAATCAATCGCTTAACGAGACTTTCGAGTTGCCGTTGTGCTTCCTCGCAGGCATCACTCGCTCGCGCCCTCAATCCTCCGCGTTGTGAGGCGAGCCGATCAAAAATGGTTTTGAGTTTGGCCTCTTTAACTTCTCGGCGTGGCCTAATGTCGGACAATCGCCGTCCTGCCTGCACGTCAGTGACAGTCCCACGAGCAAAGATCGCACGTTCCTCCTCGTCGATGCTTCTGATGTCTGCCTCAAGTTGAATGGCTTGGCTTTCAAGCTCCGCGAGCTCTTTTCTATCCAGAACCGCTCCGGCCGATCCCAAATTACGCTCAGCGGTTTGCAATCGCGCGAGCTTAAGTTCTTTTCGCGCTCGAATTTCGCCTAATTTCTTTGCCGCCACGCCTTCGCTCAAAGAGCCGTCGGCAACTATGCTTTCCTCTTCTGCTTGTGAGTTCGTTACTTCGTCTCGGAGCCGCTTCGCTTCCTCTTGCGCGGCTGCCGCTTCCGTTAGAGCCTTTTCCCACGCTGCAATAGCCGCTTGAGCATCATTCAATACGTCCGCCTCAGCCGCGGTATTAATCATTTGCTGTTCCATATATTTTGGATGTTTGCGGCGCCGCCTTTGGGAAGCAGTCCCATGAAAAAACCAGGCGCCAAAACGTACACTCATACGCCTGGCACCTGGATGTCTGCTTACCCTCGATAAGCGCCATAATTGTACCACCATGAAAATCGGTTGCTAGTTCTTCCTGGCCCGGCGAACAAGGATCTGAAATAGCTCTTGCGTACGCTCCACGTCCTTTTCTCGATCGATCATCCCCTCGAGTTGCTCGTCACTCGCATTGCTTGCTAGTTCAATGCTTCGCCGGGTGGGCTCACCGCGTTCGCGACGTCGTAATTCTCCAAACAGAGCGCCAAGCTTTTCCCGATTTCCTCGTTGATTCTCAATCTCCGCCATTAATTGGCGGCGAGTCAGATTCCTGGCATCAACCGCCGAGCTGGGACGCAATTCGGGCGGCCGGCTCGAGCTTTGCTGGTACTTCGCGGCGATTTGGGTGGCGTGGGAAGAAAGGATTTCAGAACTTTTGGACGGCGCAGTAATTTCGGTTTTCGGCGGCGGAATGATGCTCGAGGTCGCGCCGGCTAAGGCGAGCTCAAAATCCATGATCATAGACTTCGCGCGATCGAGCGTTCTGGGAATCTCTCCCGATGAGGCTGGAAGTCGGATTCCCCGTTCGGTTGCAGTTTTTCGCAGTTGGCTTAAGTGCGCTCGCGCTTCATCGAGCGACCTGGGCCGGGTGGTAGTGTCTATGGTTTGCATGGTTTTTGGTTTGTTTTGGTTTCCGTCGCAGGCTCCGGTTGCGGCAGCGGAAATTTTACATCCGCTGTTCTGCTGCCCGCCGAAAGCCGCGCGATCAGAAACGGACCGCCGCGGAAAATCGGAATCTTTTTGCCTCCCATCAATAGGAAGCCGTCGGGCGCCAAGTTTTGGACCAATTTGTTTCGCAAATCCAATCCGGCAATTCGCGACAGTTGCGCACGCGTCACGAAAGTTTTATTCGGCATGTGTTCAGGCTAACATGCGTACGGACGAACGTACAACAACGCTTTAATTCTGAGTTCTGGTTGCCCGGACAATCGCTGTCCTACCATCGAAAAGCAGCAATGTGTCCGAGTCGAGACGCCTACTAGGTAAGGGTATTGCTTCGTGCGAAATCATGGGCGGAGTTCATTACAATTCCACGATGTGGCAGAATTCTATGATTCTGCCGATAATCGCCGGCCCTTGATCGGAGCTCATGCGCTTAGCCAACGAATTCAGATCAAAGTTAGAAGTTATGAGCATCGGTTTGGCGCGCGATATTCTATCGTCGATGACGTCGAATAATGTAGTTTCTACTCGCTCTGTGATTTTTTCCTTGCCGAGATCGTCTAGCAAAAGAACTCCAACGGATTTGCACCGATCTAACAGTCTTTGGGAATCTCTTTGGATGTCTTTGTTGTCGGCGAACTGGGTAGCGCAATGCTTGGCGAAATCTATAGATCTCATCATCATTATGCTTCGGCCTTGGTCGTGAGCTTTACGTAGGATCAAGAAAGCACATCTTGTCTTACCCTTGCGGAAATCGCCGTGGAGAAAGATTCCTTTGTCTTGTTGGTAATCGAAACGCTCTGCAACCTCGCGTGCTCTCGGATTCAACCTGTTGGGGTCATTCTCCCGGTATAACGGCGGAATAGCTTCGTTCCATTGAAGCACTCGGCGAGCTCTCCGCTCTTCCTCCTCTGCGCATCGGATTTCCTCGGCGTGTCGTTCAGTACATCGGGAACAACGGCTAATCCTTAGATACTCTTTTCCGTCGAATCTAAAGATCGGTCGGCAAAACGTCTTTCCGCATTCAGCGCATGCGGATTCCGTGAATTCCGGTTCAATGTCTATCGCATCCATTCTGGATCCCCTCCTTCCTTTGTAAGCTCCTCTTGAAGATTTTGAGGAAGGCGAGCCAACGCCTCAGAAAGTGGCTTACCGTCGCGGGTGAGCAGGGGTTTTTCCTTATAAGGGTTCTTTTGATGGTTAATATGATGGTTAGGGTGGCGCTGTGCCACCCGTGACCCTGGCGTATTGCCACCCATGCCTTGCACGGTTGCCACGCGTGGCGTATTGCCACGGGTGGCATCCTGACACCCATCAGGATTGATAGTGATTTGGTAGCGATTCGATTTCTTTTGCTCGCCGGCCTTTCCGCCGTGTCTGACTACCTTAATTTCTTTGATCGCTAATAAGTCTGCTATCGCACGATCTGCGGTCCGCTTAGCTATTCCGCAGCGTTTGGCAATCCTGCCCTTTCCTGGAAAGCAGATACCTTGTTCATCCGCATAATCCGCTAGGCAGACCAGAACGAGTTTGGATATTCCTTTCGCCTTCGATAGATTAAAGGCTCTGTTTATCATCTCATTGGACACCAATGGCCTCCTCGCTCTATTCGCTCGGTGCCGCGGTTGCGGATCCGGATTGTAGATGACTCTTGATCGCGTCCTTCGCACCCCTGAGGCGACTGGTCGGAGATGTCGCTCACGCTAATTCGCGCCTCCTTCCAACTTGAGGGACTTGAAGAACCGCGCGGTCTGTTCTTGAACCGCGACGATTTGTGCGGAATCGTTTTTCTCGGCTTCTACTTCCTGGTCGTACAGATCCACATCGATAACGTTTTTTATCGCTGATTCGAGGACCGCGGCGAGATCGCTTGGAGCCATCGCTTCCAACTCATACGCGTCGGTAATCCCGTACCGATCGACAAACGCGTCATAGGTCGGGCTCGTGTCCTTGGCTTCCATTGACGGTTCGAGACTGAACTCCTTTACTTGGTCAATAGTTAAGGCGACTTTGTAAGCTTCGATGTTGGCGATGCGGAAATCGCGCAGGAAACTCTTAACTAAATCTTCCGCAATAGCGTCACCGGCCGGATCCAGGTCACTAACTACCAGCAGAATCAGCCGATCCTTTTGGCTGAACACGTAACGATCACGAATTGCTTTCTTTGGGGGCAGCGACGACATGCCGCGGGTGATTGTCAACGGCATCGTGAACTCTTTGGCAACCTGCTCGAGGATCGTTTGGACCGTCAGCTTTTCCGCTATAATCTCGATGTGATCCGGCTGCGACTGTAGCCGATTACGCCAATAGCCCGTCAGGAAGTTGTTAAACTGCTGCCGGAAGAATTCCCCCGCATTCCAAAACGCTGAGTGAATCGCTGTTGGCCTGGTGACGTCCTCGATCGCGCCCCAATCAATTAACTTATTGATGCGGCCGCGGGCAAGAAGGTCGGTCAGCTTACGATATGACGCCTTGTCGTTAACGTAGCGGGAGTCTCGTTTTGACCCGTGCGTAAGCGGTGCATCCGCCCCGAGCAACCGATAGTGAATCTGCCGATCGGACAGCGGCCAGTAAGCACGCTGCTCGTTCAAGACGCGCAAGATGGCGTCAAGAAAAGGCCGCTTAGCCGCCGAGATGTTGCAGCGCCGGCCCAAAGCAGCCGGGTCGATAATTGATAGATCATTGAGGTTTCGGGCCTCATATTTCTTTTCGCGCTCACTGACGATCTTTTGATGCGCTTCTTTCGGATCGATCTTGATTAACGACTCATGCACCAAGACTGACGTGCTCTTGATCCGCTGCGTATTCATCTCGACTAACAGCTTGATGAATTCGCCAGGATCCTCGGCGCGGTTCACCGCGTGAACGCGAACCGGCACCCGCTCAAGCCCCGCAATGATCGCAGCCACCCGCCGGCGGTGCCCGCTTATGATGTAGCCATCGCGAGAAACGAGAATCGGCTCCTGTAACCCATGCTCCTTGATCGATAGCGCGAGTTCGTGAATATCGGGATCATCCCAACTAATTGCCTGGTAGACATCGTCGTTCTCGGGCGCCGGTATAACGTCGCCGATAGCCCAATCTTGTACATGTACGAGTTCGCCATTGTTGCCCCTCATCGAGCCCTCCCTTTGACCTTGCCGCGCGGCTGTGGTAACCGATTGGCCGAATCCTAGGGTCAGTGAGCGCGCCGGGTCAGCCAACCCGGCCGCATTTCCTGGCGGCATCTTATGCGACCTCCTTGCGCTCGAACTTTTGAAGCGCCGCGAGAACCTTCGGCAGGCTGAAGCGAGGAGAAAATTGGCCAAGAACTATCGTCGGAATCTTTTTGGCGTACCGCAATTTGCGCAGATGGCCTTTTGTGATGTTGAGGACATAGGCGGCCTCGTCTTCGGTCGCTAGCTTTTTGCCGCTTAAAAGCAACGAAATCTCATCGTCTGTTAGTGGAGTGACGCGCAGGCGTGTCTTAGGCATGGGCTAAAGGATAGCCACTGTACCCTAAAATGTGCCATAAGGTATTTATGGTATCCCATAGTTTGATGTATACTCATACCCTATGGCTAGGCCCTCTTCGACTTATCATCCCCTACGCGAGATCCGTAGAATTCTTGGTCTAAGTCAGAAAAGGTTCGCTGAAACTATTTCCATTGCTCCCGTTACCTTAAAGAAAATCGAAAGCGGTGAGCTTCCGTTAAGCGACGAGGTAGCGAGTCGAATATTCGCGGAAACAGAGGTTCCGCTTGGGCGGGTCGGGGGCGAGTACCTTAGCAGGCTTGGCAGGGATATTCCGTTGACCACTTGGGACGGCCGGCCACTGTCGCGTGAGTATTACGAAGAAAGAAAAAAGCAGGCAGCGTTTGTTCCCCTCGAAAGGATCGACCAGGTAGTTGATAACCTGGCGTTTCATATTCAGGTCTTGTTGGATGCTGCTTGTGAATTAACGAATCCAAATCCTCAATTGGTATTTGGCGCCATCCACGCGGCGCTTAGCCGAATCAAGGAAGAGTTTCGCTTAGGCGACCAGGTCAACTCGATCCTCACAGAGTACCGGTCTTCGTGGGCGCCGGGCTACCTCGGACAGATGGCGGGATCAAAAACTGAGGCTCGCGCCAGGCGCTATGCCGAGCGAAAAGAAAACTGGGATCTCAGGAAGCGGGGAGTATCTGCCAGAAAGCCAAAGCGTCGGGTTCCTTGACCCTGTTTCGATAGTGCCGGAAAAAAATGCGTAAGCCTCCAACGTGGCCCATTTGCTCCGCGGTTTCGTGCGCATTCTTAAAAGCCGCGTAATGGTAGCTTGCGAACGAATGCCGCATTGTGTCTTGTCGCCAGTTTTCGAGGTTCGGACAAGTTTCCTTGCGTTTTCTCAAAGCAGCCGCTGCCTTATCGCGCACGATCTGGAGCCGGGAATAATACGCGTCGCCAGTGGGACAAACGGGGCCCCGTTTCCGCGCGTGCGGGCGCAACCATTGTGCGAGGTTATCGCTTATTTTTACGAATCGCTCGCTCGCGACATTCTTCGATTTGGCAACGTCGATAGTTTTATCCTCAAAATCGATCTGGGACCAATCAAGAAGCCAAATTTCACTTTCGGGCCGAAGCCCAGCAAAAAGCCCGAGAGCGATCGCGGGAACGAAATCGGGCTCCGCGTTTTTAATAAGCGCCCGTGTCTCATCGATAGAGAGAATCGCCGGTTTCTCGGCCTTGATCTTAGCACGTTCAACGAGTGTCACCGGGTTTTTCAAAACGTATCCTCGGCGCAAGGCAAAGGAAAAGAGGATCCCGAGCGATGTACGGTAGTTGTTGCGACTAAGCGGAGAAACCTCCAGCCCGCGGAGCCAGGTCTCCAGCTCGCCGGCCGTTATTTCATGGATAGACTTTGTCGCGAACCGCGGATCAAGAGCGAAGTTGTCTCGCAATTGCAATCGTAGATTTTTTTGATGGCGATCAGAAATGTTATCCTGTTTTTTGACGGTGAGCAGCTCATCGATGACCTCGGCCGGCGCTTTACTGTTCAAAATTAGCTCGGTATGCCGAGCGTAAAATTCTGCAGCCATAGTCAGCGTTGCCTTGAACGGTTTGAGAATTGATAGTGCGCGCCCGGCGTCGGTCTGATCCTTGCCTGAGAGGGTGAAAATCCCGTTGCCGTCGTTCTGGCGTTCGATTCGGAGTTGTTCGGCCTTTGTCTCGGCCTCGCCTTTGGTGTCATAGGTATAGCGCGGCCGCTTGCCATCGACCATGCCGCAGTCAACAACCCAGGCGACATTCCCCGTCGAGTAAATGCGTTTCTTAATGATTGGCCAATCTGCCTTCTTTCGTCCCATAACGGGGCGAATCTTGACACCGTTTTGACACTTATCAAGCATTAAATCGGCTGCATCCTTTATTAGAGCCTATCGCAGAGCTTTCCCTAGCTTTCTGTAAATCTGCTGGCTTTACGCCTTCAGTGGTTCGAATCCACTCCTGCCCATACTTCGCTAAAGCTTCGTCGGACAGGTCCGGCTTCGTTTCCTGCGAATATCGCGCAATTCTCGCCAAGACTGCGCTCTATCGGAATCGTACAATGGGGTATGAGTTCGGAATCTAAGCAAGGGGTCATGATTGCGAGGCAATGGCGTGGATGGGCGTCAAAACAGCGGGCGCGAGAGTATCTTGATCTATTCAGCACACAAGTGCAGGCGAAGCTGAACACGATTCGAGGATACCGTCTCACACTTTGAGGTCGCTCTTGAGTTGCCGCAGACGCAATCGCTCTAGTCGCGCCGTGAACCGAGTCGTCTTGGCGGCGTCCGGGGCAAGTATAAGCTGCGAGCTAGGCAGCATCGACCGGCCTTAAGCCGATTTGATTTACTATGGGATCAGCTCATCCGAGATTGTTCCAATTAGAATCGGAACCCGATTGCATAGTATACGCGCGAAGTGTGATCGATCGCGCCGAGATTTACTAATGAGGTCCGTTCGGTTGGGGCTGAGGCTGGGGCTTGGGATGGTGGTGATGATGGTGCGGTGGAGGTTGGTTACCGCCGCCACCGCCGCCGGGTGGCGGATCCGAGATTACAGCTGCGGAGCCAAAGCCGAAGAGGACCGCTAAGATGAGGATCAACTTGCTCATAAAGGGATTTTTTGGTGGAAGGATCGAGGGGTTCGATTGCTCGGGAGTTTGTCGGGAACGCATTCGGAAGGCAATCATGGAATAGCGCCGGTAACGCCGGTAACGCCGGTAACGCCGATAAAGCCGGGAACTGGATCTGGAGCCTTGGAGTAAACGTATTTGCGACTCCTTCCTGTCTTCATCAGCATCCATCCGCTCTTTGTCTTAATAGTCACAAGAAAAAAAGCGGGCGCTGGTTGGCGGAGGCAGGAAAAGGAGGACGTAAAACACTCGGCGCAGCCTCCAATCCACTACCAGCGTTCTCTGCGCTATCGGCGATGACGGCGCTACCGGCGTTCCCGGCGCTATCGGCGATGACGGCGATACCGGCGCTATCGGCGTTCCCGGCGTTGTTCTGATCAGTGGCCTTTCACCGGCTGGCCGAGCTGAGATCGATCGATAATGTAGGCCTGCTTCACTTCAATCTTGTCGACCGGGTTGGCATTAGTATCTGCGACCGCGTGGCTGACCTCATCCAGTACTTCAAGTCCGGATACGACGTGACCGAAAACCGTGTCCTTACCGTCTTGCGTCGGAATTGGCCGGAGACAGATATAGAATTGGCTGCCGTTAGAAAGCCGTTTTGGATTTACGTTATCGGGAAGGCGCCCCATCGCCACCGCGCCGCGCACGTGTTTTAGCTGAATCTCTGCCGGTAACGTGTAACCTGGGCCACCGGTACCGATCACGTTGCGATTTTTCTTCTTACTGAGCGGATCTCCGCCTTGGACGAGGTAGTCCGGGATAACTCGATGAATCGCGGTTTTGATATAGAATTTTGCGCGCACGAGTTTCTTGAAGTTGTCCACAGTATAGGGCGCAGCCTTCTCATCAAAATCGAGAGCGAAGCTACGCACCTGACGTTGTTTCCCTTTTCCCCATTGGAGCTCAAAAACCGCTACTTCATCGGCACGGACGGCGGAACCGGCCACCAAGGCTGTGACCAGGAGGACGATAAAACATTTCATGATTAAACGAACGGAAGGCTGCGGACTTCGACGCTACCAATCAAGCTCGAAGTCGTGGAACGCGAAACTGAATAAACAGCCCCAGGTTGATCGAACCCTCGTCTGAGATAGGCGAGCCCAATCCAGCCGCCGAGTCGCTCGCTTATACAAGTGCTCGTGACCGTACCAATTTGCTTGCCATCTATTGCCGCCAGCTTGTCCTCCGGTCGCAAATCGGAACCATTGATCAGACGGACGCCGCGTAGATGCCGGTTTACATGACCAAGACTCTTTATCCGACTGATTATCTCTTGTCCCAGATAACATCCTTTGGTGTAACTGATGGCCCGTTCGTCCAAACCTGCTTCATTCGGGATCACTCCCTCGGAGAGCTCGGTGCCCCAACGGGGGATTCCTCGCTCGATGCGGAATTCCTCCAATTTGGCATCAGTGAACGGCGACTCGTTTACCAACTTAGGCACCAAATTTTTCAGTGTGGCTGGCAGGAGCAGATCTTTGCCATCAATGGCAAAGCGATTGCTGGTCGTGACGGTATCTTCCGCCAGGATAGCGTCCGGAAGCACCACGTTGGAAACGTGGAAGAGAGCGAATTGCTCGGTCACGTCTTCGAGTTCGACTTCGTCCGCGATGAGATATTTTTCCAAGCGCGCCGGTATCGAGTCGCGCAGCGCAGCTTCGTAGTCCAGCAGAAGAGCATCCTTCAGTGGTGTCACGAATAGATCGCCGCAAAGTTTCCCTTTAGCGGAGAGGGCGCAAGTATAGACCGAAAGGCCGGGCTCAGGTTTGGTTAGGTCGTTGGTGAGTTGCCCGTTCAAAAAGCGGATTCGATCCGGCCCAGTGACCCGAAGTTTTGCTCGATCGGATAAATCAATAAGCATGAACGAAAACCGTGCCTCAGCCCAGAAGTTCGTAACCAGGGAGGGTGAGAAAATCGACGTAAGTATCGCTGGTTGTTAGATCGGAAAATAACTTAGCTGCTTCAATATAACGACCCTTAGTAAATCGTGCTTCGCCGACGCTGGTCTTTATTTTCTGCAGCTCTTCCGCGAGGATTTGGCGAAAGAGATCAGCCGTCACTTTTCTACCATCGTCTAATTTTCCCTTTGGACTTCGGATCCATTGCCAAACCTGGGCACGAGAGATCTCGGCGGTGGCCGCATCCTCCATCAGGTTAAAAATCGGCACTGCTCCCGAGCCACGCAGCCACGCCTCGAGATATTGCACACCAACACTGACGTTTGTGCGCAGACCCTTTTCGGTGATTGGCTCTTCCGGCCCGAACTGCAGCAGGTCCTGGACGGTCACCTGCACATCTTCTCGTTTGCGATCAATCTGATTTGGGCTCGTCATCACCGCATTGAATGCCTCCAGTGCGATTGGAACAAGTCCCGGATGCGCGACCCAGGTGCCGTCGTGACCATCGTTGGCTTCCCGCTCCTTATCGGCTTTGACTTTGGCAAAGGCTTCCGCGTTCGCCTTTTCATCATTTTTGATTGGGATCTGAGCTGCCATTCCTCCCATCGCGTGAATACCGCGGCGATGGCAAGTTTTGATACATAGGAGCGAGTACGAGTGCATGAAGTGCGTGGTCATGGTCACCAGCGCGCGATCAGCCAGAATGAAATCCGGTTTATTTCGGAATCGCTTGATGCAGCTAAAGATATAGTCCCAGCGACCGCAGTTTAAACCGGCCGAGTGATCGCGCAGTTCGTAAAGGATCTCATCCATTTCAAACGCCGCGAGAATGGTCTCGATCAAGACCGTTGCCCGGATGCTCCCGCGCGGAATCCCGATTTCATCTTGAGCAAGGTTGAAGACATCATTCCAAAGACGCGCCTCCAGATGGCTCTCCATTTTGGGCAAGTAAAAATAAGGGCCGCTACCCCGGGAGATTAATTCTTTGGCATTGTGAAACAGGTAGAGCCCGAAATCGAAAAGCCCGCCGGCCACCGGTTCGCCATCAACGCGCAAATGTTTTTCGACCAGATGCCAGCCACGAGGCCGAACGAATAGTACCGCGACCTCATCTTTCAGCCGATACGCTTTGCCTTCCGGGCTTTGAAACTCGATTGTTCGCCGAATGGCGTCGCGGAGATTGAGGTGGCCTTCAACCATGTTGGGCCAAGTCGGGGCGTTGGCGTCTTCGAAATCCGCCATGAATACCTTCGCACCGGAATTCAGCGCGTTGATCACCATTTTACGATCTGTCGGCCCAGTGATCTCGACACGCCGATCGGCAATATCTTTTGGGATGGACGCAACTTTCCAGTCGCTAGCGCGGATCTGTGCGGTCTCAGGCAGAAAATCGGGAGTCTTGCCGTGGTCAAGTTCCTCCTGCCGCCGGTTGCGACGTTCCAAAAGCTCCTGGCGTCTTCCATTGAAACTGCGATGCAGCTTCGCGACCAGTTGAAGCGCTTCGGGCGTGAGAATTTCCCTGAAATTCTCGGAAAGTGGTCCGGCGATTTCGATACCGTCGAGGTTTTGTTGAATAGCACTCATTAGAATGGCCGATGATCAAGTTGGAGAAATAAAACAGTTAACCAGAACTAGCCGACGCGCGACGACGCGGAAGGACGAATGTCGGGGGAAGCTAGGTTCGCTGCAATTCTGCGTCAAGAAAGGAGTCGGTTGGAAAGCGGGCGTGGACTTACCCATCGTTCGGCCTGTTCGTCGCGGCCTTGATGAATGTCCAGTGTCCTTCGTGAGTCTCTGGAAGCCGAAGACGAGCTGGTTTTCAGTTTTGGGCTTGGGGGTAGTCTGACAGCGTTGCGAAACCTCAGAGGCAGTGCTTAGCAAAAGCTGTAACAAAGATTAAATACTCGCGTCTGAAACTACGTCGAAGGTCTCAGTTTGATACTTTTAATATGAAAAAGTGGTTTCTGATCTTGGGTGTAGTATTCACCCTTGGGATGCTGACTCCTCAATCGTCGAAGGCGGGAATTTTTATCGGGTTCCCGATTCCGATACCGGTGTTTTATGGACCACATTATTATGTCGGTCCGGGTTATTATTATCCGCCCGGGTACTATTGGGGGCCTTACGGTTACGCGTATTATCCCCATCCATACTGGCGTCATCGGTACTGGCGGTACCATCGCTGGTACTACTATTGAGTTGCGGCTTCCTGAAATGAATTGCTGACAACTCTGGCCTCAACTTGAAGACCCCGTCCAGGGTTGTCAGAAGAGCGCTGTTGGGTAAGCCGACGCGGGCCCCTCGGCCAGACGAACGGCTTCGGAGGAGAAGTCGCGCGAAATTCGCTTAACATTTTTGGTTCGCGGGAAATTCCGGCTTTTGGTTTCCGACGCACCGCCATTTTCTTCGGTAGGGATGCGCTCCCGCGCGTCCGCGTCTTCGGTAGGGATGCGGTCTCGTTCCTCTTTCCGGCCATCGTTCCGCTATGGCATGACTATGGCGGACAGGCCGGGGCGTATCGCCTAAAAAAAACGATCACCCAGGACTGAAGTGCTGGGCGCTTTGGTCGAGTCCTTGCGGACTTGCACGTCTCGCAGCTATGGCGTACAAGCCATTCGTGGGCATGTTTCGCCCATTCGCAGGCGTTTTCCGCCCGCAGAGGTATTGCGAAATTGACACATTCAAAGCGCCGAAAGGAGAACCTGCGCTGCTAGTTCCGATTCTAGTTCCGATCAATATTCTAGTCCCAGTCAATAAATGGAGTGGCACCAGATCCTTTTTGCAAAACTGGACGATCGAGGCTGGTGCGTCGGGAAATTTTGTGAACCATGGGTTATGGGCAGAAACGACCAAGATATATGTTGAGCAAGCGTTTGGGGCTTCTGATTGCGACCTCTGGTTATGCCGACCCTCAGCTTCCGGCCGTGCCGGATGGCGCAGCACATCTCAACGATCTGGTCGATGTGCTTCGATCCCCCAAAATCGGTGGATTCTCTCTGACGGCATTAATTGATCCGACCGTAGAGACTGTAAGGTCCGCCATAGTCGACCTATTGGCAGGTCGCCAGCCCGACGACCTTGTCCTCTTGTACGTGGTCGGCCATTGCATACGACAAACTGGTGACTCTCTGTTTATAGCGCTGCGGGAAACCACTCGACTGGACTTAGAAAATACAGCGCTGCCCGCTACATTTGTGCAGCAGCAGTTGCGGGAAAGCGCGGCCCAGAAGCAGATCATCATTCTGGACAGCCTTCTTGGAAGCATTGTCACCACGAAAACGCCGGTTGATCGAGACTCACCGCTGAACGTGGGCTTGAATTTCTGTGTGCCAAATCGTCACCAGGCGATCCTCGCCGCGAGTGACTATCTCTCGTTCTGCCTGGCTGGCGAGCATTATGTCGCAGTTCGATCCGCTCAACCGCCGGTCGCGGAATCGATTGTCCGCGGTTTGCGTAGTCGGGCGGCTGACGAGAAGAGCGATCGGCATGTTACCGTGAACGGACTTTTGAACTATCTGAAATACGTTGGCTCGGTCCGGCGGGATGAAATGCGAGCTGGCTGGATGTCGGAAGTTGCCGGGGATCTTATCGTCGCTGTTTATCCAGACGAAGCCATCGGCCAAGCCAAAGAGCGTTCCGCGGCCGAGGCAGTGACGCCAGTAAGTGCGCCGGCGCCCGGATCTTCGCTGATTAGCGATAACGTTAGATTCACGGCGTATCGGCCGGCTATCCTGGTTCCAGGGAAGTGGCGCCGGGTGATGGTTTTCACGCACTTGGATGAGCCTTCGGCGTTGATCGAGATTGAAACGCGGGCTCGGCAGGTTCTTGGTGCCGATTCGTATGGCTCCGTCATTATCGGCGAATATGCTGAGTATCGCGATATGGTGGACACTCGGTTCCCGATTTCGCGGGAGAGCGAAATCACGTTAGTACCGGAAGTTCCCGGTATCCGGTTTAATCCGCCTCGCCGGAGCTTCTCTTGGGCTACCGGTTTGCGGATGCACGAAGAGAGCTTCTTCATATCTGCCCCGCTTTCGCTAGCCGATAAATCAGCACGGGGCCGAATATCCGTCTTTTTCGGTCAACTGCTTTTGACCGAGATAGCCTTGGACCTGCGCGTAGCGAAGGACCCAGCGTTTAAGGAGGAAAGTTGGGCAAAAGGCGTTGACCGACGATTCCGGAAGGTCTTCGCCTCTTACTCCAATCATGATGAGGAAGTGGTCGAGGCGATGGACCAAATCCAAGCGATCGGCAACGAGTACCTGCGAAAGGTTCTTAGAATGCGAAGCGGTCAGCAGTGGAGTGAGCGATCGCTGACGATGATTGCGGAAGCCGATGTCTTCCAGCTTTTTTGGTCACGCAACGCAGCGCAGTCCACGTACGTTGAAAAAGAATGGCGCCATGCGATCGATCTCCAGCGCGAGGCGTTTGTGCGGCCTGCCTATTGGGAGATCCCAATGCCGGAAGCGCCGGAACCGCTACGTCGACTCCGCTTCTGTTTCTTGCCCGGTATTCATGCGATGACCGACCCCCGAAAGGAGAAGGACCCTGACCGGGAAGCCACTTCGGCCACAGATAAGCGAACGTCCATCGATAAGCCGAAAATTCCCGCTGTCGCTCCGCCGTCGAAATCTCCGGTGTCGAGCAAATCGAAATCCGGCTCGACCGGAAAATCGGCAGGGACCGATCCGCAGGCGGTGTCGAATGAGACGCGATTGGGCAAAATGAGCGATTTCTCCTCAGCAAAGGCAGCTTCGGCGACTCCATCCCAAGAGAAGCGAACATCGACCGCTTTGGCCTTGATACCCGGGTCGAGCGATGGGGCCAAGGTGCGGCATAGGAGAATTCTCACATGGGGCGCGATATTCGGAACGGTGATCGCCGGCTGTTGTTTTATTTTTCTAGGCCTCAATATGGTTAGTCGCTCTTTTCTTAAGGCGAGGCATCCCACCTATTCGAAAGCCGCTATTCCCTCCGCTACGATAGGCCCTCAAGCTGCTGCCTCGCCAATAGAGGAAGCGCCGGTTTTAGCGACGCCTACGTCCACGCCTACGCCCACTCCTTCTCCGACCGAGCCTTTGGCGACGCCTACTCCTTCGCCACTAGCGGAGCAACCGTCCGCCAGCCCCTCTGTCGCACCAACTAGCGCCGCGTCGCCAGAGGCGACTGAATCCGACAGTCCAACGAATCGCGGGGGACGCCATTGGCACCGTCGATTACATCATAGACGCCGAGAGTCAGGAATGCCGCAAACCTAGAATCTGAAATCTAGAATTTAGAATTTAGGACGCGCCGGCACCGGATCAGATGGATCAAGTCTGGGCGAATGCTCGAAGAAACGAGGTTAATGGGATGGATCATCGGGGGCATAGAAACGATTGCCGATATCGTTATAACCGCCAAAATTTCTTGCTCGGGGTGAAGCAAATTGCTCAGATCCTACCCAGTGGAAGTGTCTAATGACCTCCACCACTCAGCAATTTTTGTGCGACCAAGATGGCTCCGAGTATCGGCAGCGGAGCAAACGCCAACCGAATCCGTGGGCCGCTAAAGTATTGGGTGAGATTGGCTCCGGTTTGGGCGCCTATGGCCGCGCCAGTTTGCATCACCAGAGCAATCAGGATATCGACGTTACCGTTCATTGCGTGTCTCACGGCTCCGTATCCAGCGGAAATGATAATCTCGAAGAGATCAGTCCCGACGGCAACGTGCGTCGGAATACCGAGCAGGTAAACCAAACAAGGCATTCGGATGTAGCCGGCGCCACCGCCCAAAAAGCCGCTGAATAAACCGCTGATCATCGAAACCAAGACGATGGACCAGATAGAGATCGACTCGATTCCGGATTGCTTCAATCGGACATGAGGGGGCAATTGGATACCCTCCATCGCCCGAGCAAAGAAGCCAAATGCCACGCGATCCTTTTCCCGGCCGCTTTCTTGCGCTCCGCTTCGATGCGATTGCACCGCGGTCCACCCCTCGAACCCGGCAAAAATGCCAATCAGAGCAAAGACCAAAATGGAAACGATCCCAACCACCAAGTTTACGTGCGCGCCTTGCTTTAGATATTCGATCGCTTGGACACCAGTTTCGGAACCAGCGATCGTTCCAGCCACCATGAGACCGGCCAATTTTAGATCGATGTGTCCGAGCACATAATGTTCTCGGGCTGCAACCAACGATTTTCCCACGATGTGGAGGAGATCCGTGCCGACTACAAAGTTAAACGGAACGCCCATGGCAAAGAGGGCCGGTCCGGCCAAAAAGCTCCCGCCGACACCAAAGAAACCACCGAGAACGCCAACGACAAATCCGAGCAGGACTAGCACAAGCGGATCGAGATGAGTGCCAGAAATTGGAAAATACATTCTCTATCTCTTGCGTCGGCGAATGAGGAAGAGAAGGCCGGTGGTTAGGCGCTCCAATCCGACGGACTGAACAAACATCAGGACGAAAGCAACCACTGCGTACTCGACTCGATTTTCACTAAACATCGATTTGAGCCAGTCGCTCAGGAAATGAAAAACGAAGAAGAGGTAGAGCGCGACAAAAAGCCCGTAGATGACCAGCTCGACGAGAAAGTCTGCGAACGAGTATTCTCTGAACCGTTTCATATGTATTCGCGGTTAAACTGGAAAATGTCTCGTTGGCAGCGCTTATCACGCCTGGCCTGATTACAAGTGTTCACGGAAGAATTTCGCCGTTCGTTTTTCGACCTGCTGACGCAAGATCGGGTCGGGCACCATATGCGTTGAACCGCGGAGCGGCAGGAATTCAAAGGAACGCCCGGCTCGTTCGAGCTGATCAATTAATTTGAGGCTGTGACGTAAATAGACATTGTCGTCGGCTGTTCCATGAATCAGCAACAACGGGCGTTCAAGACGGGGAGCGCTTTCGAGGAGCGACGACGCCGCGTAAATCTCCGGTCCTGGAAGGCCCAGGTATCGCTCGGTGTAATGGGTATCATAATCAAGCCAATCGGTCACGGGGGCACCCGCAACCGCGGCCTTGAACACGCCCGGCTGCCGCAGGACCGCAAGCGCAGACATATATCCACCAAAGGACCATCCGGTGATTCCGACTCGGTCCAAGTCGAGCTCGGGATAGATCATGCCGAGTGCACGTAGTCCGGTGACTTGGTCTGCCAATGGAATCTCTCCTAACTTCAGGTAAATCGCGCGTTCCCAATCTCGACCTCGGCCAGGTGTTCCGCGTCCATCTAACGAAACCACAATAAAGCCCTGGTCGGCAAGCCATTGGTCCACGAGGTAGCCGCGGGCCGCTTGGACCACCTTGTTATAGCCAGGTCCTCCGTAAACGTCGACGATGACCGGATACTTTTTATTGGGCGCGAAATCACGTGGACGAACAATCGCAGCGTGAAAGACCGGGCTATCATTCACCAGGGTAAATTCGAGACGCGGATAGTAGGGGGGGTCTTCGGCGATACTCGGTAGTTCCCCCAGCGTCGTACCGTCAGTTCGTCGCACGAAAGATTTGGCCATGGACTTAGGTGTCTCCACTACATCGACGTAGACGGATTCCTGGTGGTCTCCGAACTCGACGCTATGCACTCCGTCGGCGATCATTTTTGATCCGGTACCGTCCAAGGCGACACGCCAGACCTCGTGTTTGCCTGGGTCTTCACCAGCCTGAAAGAAAATTTCACTCGCAGTAACTCCGCCCAAGCGCTGATAGTGCGCATCCGGTGCCAGCAAGACCTTTTCGAATTGTCCATCGGCGCGATGCAGTTCAAGCTGCCACGCTCCTTCCCGTTCGGAAGTCCAGAGAAATTTTCCTCCCGGCAACCAGTACGGTATCTGCCGATCGATATTTACCCAGGTTGCGTCATGCTCCTCCACCAGCGTCCGCGTCTGACCGGTAGCTGGGTCGACCACCATGAGCGCGAGCTCATGTTGGTCTCGGGTCTCGACCGTAATGGTGAGGGGTCCATCTTCAGAAGGCGTGACCCTAACCAGGTACGGGTATTTGTCATGGTCCCATTCAATCGAACGAGCTGCTTCGGGCTGCTCGATTGAACAAACCGCGAGGCGCACCGACACGTTAGGCTTCCCCGGGCGGGGATAGCGAGTGGGAGTTGGGGGATTTTCGGGATACGCTGGATCGGCGCCATTCCAAACTTCAACCCGCGAATTATCGTTGATCTGGTAAACGATGGACCGGCTGTCGGGCAGCCACCAATAGCCACTGGTTCGACCCATCTCCTCTTGCGCAACAAACTCTGCGCTGCCGTAGGACTTCAGATCGGTGCCATCAGTGGTGATGGCCTGTTGCTGCTTAGAATGCAGATCGTAGACAAACAGATTATTGCTGCGAACATAAGCGACGTACTGACCATCTGGCGAAAGGGTTGGATCGATAACTGGCGCATCACCGGTTTCCAGCTGCGCTGCTCTTCCATCTCCACGATTTAAAACAGCGATTTTGCCGTTGAGACCAAAGACTACCTGCGAACTATCGCGCGAAAGTTTGAATGAGGTGATGCCGCCGGCAGTCGTGCGGGTTCGCTCACGTCTGGCCCGTTCTTCGACCGATAAATGCTCGATCGTTCCCTGTAACAACTCGTCCGGAGTCACCAAAACGCTTGTCTCTCTGGTGACGGTATTAAATTCGTAAAGCGCGTTGGTACGATCTTGAGCGGAAATCGCACGGAGAAAAATCACCGATTTTCCGTCCGTCGTCGGTGTAGCGAGTGTCGGCCGTCCAAGCGAAAAGCTTTGGGTTTCCGTTAGCCGTTGCAGGTATTGGTCAGATTCGGGCGCTTGGTCCGCCCAGGCTAGATGCGCAGCAAGTAAAAGAAAAAGCAGCGGAATTAACCGGAAATGCATAGAATTGCTGAAACGGACTGCATCAAGCGCGCTGCATCGTCTGCATCTGATACTTAGCGTTCCATGCATCAGATTGAGATACAATGCACTAATGGCTTAACGCTCGACATTCTGCCAAGACGGAAAAGCATCGAAAGGAGGAACTCGGCTGGAACTGGCAACCTAATCTGTTTTTCTGGGCGGCTCACGCGCGGAGTTTAGCGCAATCGAACGGACACGCCAGTTCGGTAAGGCCGCCGGGCACTTCGGGGTTCAAAAGCTCTTTCTTAGTTCTGGAGGGTAGCGTTCCCAGGGATTAAAACCCCGGGCTGAGTCCTTCTGTCCCGTTGTGACAAAACCTCGGGCTGAGCCTAGACTTCGCCTGCGGCCAAACGTTTAAGCTTACTACCCAGCGAAACTTTGGCCGCGGAACTCATGCGGTCAATAAAGAGAATGCCATTGAGATGGTCGGTCTCATGTTGGGCAGCGCGAGACAGCAATCCCTCCGCCTCAAATTCGAGCGGCTTTCTTTCCAGGTCAGTAGCCTTCACTGTCACTCGGGTCGCCCGTGTGATGTCAGCACTCACTTCGGGGAAACTCAGGCAGCCCTCCGGGCCAACTTCCGTCTCTCGACTTAGGGTCAACTCTGGATTGAGTAAGACCAACGGCATGTGATCATTAGGATCGACTTCCTCTCCGTTGATCCACATCCGGCTCGGCCGATTCTCCGCCTGGCTCACATCAATGACCGTAAGCTGCAACTT
>Ga0070698_100000227_pt1 | contig 55318 bp, 65 predicted proteins | sample KBSK1502metaG_FD_65477 | JGI IMG/M metagenome (GOLD analysis project Ga0070698, IMG submission 65477) | Corn, switchgrass and miscanthus rhizosphere microbial communities from Kellogg Biological Station, Michigan, USA - KBS K1-50-2 metaG | ecosystem: Host-associated > Plants > Roots >...
CGCGTACGCGCGTGCCGTCGGTTCGACCCGCGCGGGCGTCATCGAGACGACGTTCGCGGAGGAGGTCGAGACGGACCTGTTCGGCGAGCAGGCGGTCCTCTGCGGCGGCATCTCCGAGCTGGTGAAGGCCGGCTTCGACACCCTCATCGAGGCCGGATACCAGCCCGAGATCGCGTACTTCGAGTGCCTGAACGAGATGAAGCTCATCGTCGACCTCATGTACGAGGGCGGGCTCTCGTACATGCGCTACTCGGTAAGCGACACGGCCGAGTACGGCGACTACGTCTCAGGCAAGCGCGTCATCGACGCGCGCGTCCGCCAGACGATGCGGGACGTCCTGGCTGAGGTGCGCGATGGCAGCTTCGCGAAGCGGTGGATCGACGAGGCCCGTCGCGGATCGCCGGAGCTGCTCGCGACCAGGGCGAAGGAGCAGGACTCCCAGCTCGAGCGCGTCGGCCGTTCGCTCCGGGCGATGATGCCGTGGCTGCCGAAGCGCGAGTTCGGCCAGCCAGCCGCGCCGGCGAAGCGCGAGCCCGCGGCGGTGGCGTAGTGGAGGGCTTCCGCGAGCGGCTTGCGCGGCTCGGGATGCGCTTCGGGGAGGAACAGCTGCGCCACGCGCATGCGCTCGTGACGCGCTACGGCTTCGTGGCGGAGGAGCTCAGCGACATCCAACTCATGACCATCTGCGTCGAGGCCTACCGCCATCCGGATGCCGACCTGCCGCTGTGGATCTGAACGCGCCCCCGCGCGCCATGCCGTTCGGGAAGTACCGGCCGTTCCGGCCGTTGCCCGACGGGCTGCCGGACCGCACGTGGCCGCAACGCCGCATCGAGCGCGCGCCGCTCTGGTGCTCCGTCGACCTGCGAGACGGCAATCAGGCCCTCATCGATCCGATGGATCCCGCCCGCAAGCTCCAGCTCTGGAACGCGCTGGTCGCGATGGGGTTCACGGAGATCGAGGTCGGGTTCCCGTCGGCCTCGCGGCCCGATCGCGACTTCATCCGCCTGTTGATCGAGCGAGACCTCATCCCGACCGACGTGACGATCCAAGTGCTGACGCAGTGCCGGCCGGAGCTCATCGAGCGCACGTATGAGGCGTTGGCCGGCGCGCCGCGCGCGATCGTCCACTTCTACAACTCGACGTCGGTCTGCCAGCGGCGCGTCGTGTTCCGCGAGGAGAAGCCGGGGATCACGAAGATCGCCGTCGAGGCCGCGCGGCTCTGCACGCAGCTGGAGCGGCGGATCCCCTCGACGCTCGTGCGCTACGAGTACTCGCCTGAGAGCTTCACCGGCACGGAGCCGGAGTACGCGCTCGACATCTGTGCCGCGGTGATGGACGTCATCGAGCCCGCGCCCGACCGCAAGATCGTCCTGAACCTGCCGGCCACCGTCGAGATCTACCCGCCGAACGTGTACGCGGACGTCATCGAGTCGTTCGGCCGCGCGATACCGCGGCGCGACGCGATCGTGCTGTCGCTCCATCCCCACAATGACCGGGGCACCGCGGTCGCGGCCGCGGAGCTCGGGCTGATGGCCGGCGCCGAGCGCATCGAGGGAACGCTCTTCGGGAACGGTGAGCGCACCGGCAACGTCGACGTCGTGACGCTGGCGCTGAACCTCTTCAGCCAGGGTGTCGATCCGGAGCTCGACCTGAGCGACGTCGACGCGCTGCGCCGCGTCGCCGAGCATGCGACCCGCCTGCCCGTCCATCCGCGCCATCCGTACGTCGGCGACCTCGTGTACACGGCGTTCTCAGGCTCGCATCAGGACGCGATCAAGAAGGGCCTCGAGGCCCAGGCCGCGGACGACGCGGTCTGGGACGTCCCGTATCTTCCGATCGACCCGCGCGACGTGGGTCGGACCTACGAGGCCGTGATCCGCGTGAACAGTCAGTCCGGGAAGGGCGGCGTCGCCTACATCATGAAGGCCGAGCACGGCTTCGACCTGCCCCGACGCCTGCAGATCGAGTTCTCCGGCCGCATCCAGTCCATCGTCGAGGACAGCGGCACCGAGATCACGCCGGCGGAGCTCTGGGCAGCGTTCTCGTCGGAGTACCTCCCCGAGCGACCACCGGTCGGGCTCGTGGCCTACGACACGACGTTCGAGGACGCCGGCACGACGATCGTCGCGCGCCTGCACGTGAGTGGCCGCGACCGCACGGTGCGCGGCACCGGCAACGGACCGGTCGCCGCCCTCGTACACGCGCTGCAGACGGAGTTCGGCCTGACCTGCGAGGTCCTCGACTTCAGCGAACATGCGGTCGGCGCCGGTACGGACGCGGCCGCGGTCGCGTACGTCGAGACGCGCGACGGCGACGGGAACGTGCGCTGGGGCGTCGGCGTCGATCAAAGCGTGCTCACCGCCTCGCTCCGCGCGGTCGTCTGCGCGTTCTCCCGGCTGCACCCGACCGCGAGCGCGGTGCCCGCGGGTCACCGTCTCGGTACGCTGCCCGTCGCATGAGCGCCGCGCCCCGGCCCCGCAGCCACGTCATGGTCGACGGCCCGAATCGCGCGCCCGCGCGCGCGATGATGCGCGGCGCGGGTTACACCGACGCGGACTTCGCCCGTCCGCTCATCGGCGTCTCGCACAGCTGGATCGAGATCATGCCGTGCACCGTCCACCTGCGGCGGATCGCGGAGTGGGTGAAGGAAGGCATCCGCGACGCCGGCGGTACGCCGGTCGAGTGCAACACGATCGCGATCTCCGACGGCATCGCGATGGGCGTCGAGGGGATGAAGGCGTCGCTCGTTTCGCGCGAGCTGGTCGCCGACAGCATCGAGCTCGTCGTGCGCGGTCACCACCTCGATGCGCTCGTCGCGATCTCCGGCTGCGATAAGACCATCCCCGGCAGCGTCATGGCCCTCGCGCGGCTCGATGTACCGGGGCTGATGCTGTACGGCGGATCCATCCTCCCGGGCCGGTTCGAGGGCCGCGACGTCACGATCGGCGACGTCTTCGAGGCCGTCGGCGCGCACAACGCCGGAACGCTGAGCGACGCGAAGCTCGCGGAGCTCGAGCGGGTCGCGTGCCCGGGCGCGGGCGCGTGCGGCGGGCAGTTCACCGCGAACACCATGGCGACGGCGTTCGAGGCGATGGGTATCTCTCCCGCTGGCTCGAGCGGCGTGCCGGCGCTCGACCCGCGGCGGGCCGAGGTCGCGCGCGAGGCCGGCCGCCTTGTCATGAAGCTCTTGCGGGAAGACGTGCGCCCGTCGCGGATCATCACCCGCGCTGCGGTGGAGAACGCGATCGCCGCGGTGATGGCCACCGGCGGCTCGACGAACGCGGTGCTGCACCTGCTCGCGGTCGCGCGCGAAGCCGGCGTGGAGCTGCGAATCGACGACTTCGACGCGATCAGCGCTCGCACGCCGTTGCTCGCCGACATGAAGCCGTGGGGCCGCTTCACCGCCCCGGACATGGATCGGGCCGGCGGGATCATGCTCGTGCTGCGCCGGCTCCAGGACGCCGGACTCCTCAAGCAGGATGCGCTCACCGTCACGGGGCGGACGATCGGCGAGGAGGCGCGCGCCGCGCGCGAGACGGCGGGTCAGGAAGTGGTGCGCCCGCTCGAGCGGCCGCTCGCGACCCACGGTGGGCTCGTGATCCTGCGGGGCTCGCTCGCGCCGGACGGTTGCGTCACGAAGGTGGCCGGCCACGACACGCCGACCCGGACCTTCACGGCGAAGGTATTCGATCGCGAAGAGGACGCGTTCGCCGCGATCGAGCGCAAGGCCGTCGCCGTCGGCGACATCCTGGTCATCCGCTACGAGGGGCCGAAGGGCGGGCCGGGGATGCGCGAGATGCTCGCGGTCACCGGTGCGCTCGTCGGAGCGGGACTCGGGGATCAGGTCGCGCTCGTCACCGACGGCAGGTTCAGTGGCGCGACGCACGGCCTCGCGGTCGGGCACGTGGCACCCGAGGCGCAGGCCGGCGGTCCGATCGCGCTCGTCGCGGACGGCGACCGGATCACCATCGATGTGGCGGCGCGGCGGATCGATCTCGACGTCGACGCCGCCGAGCTCGCGCGCCGCCGGGACGCCTGGCGTGCGCCAACGCCGCGCTACCGGACGGGTGCGCTCGCGAAGTACGCGAAGCTCGTCGGCTCCGCTGCCGAGGGCGCGGTGACCTCGGCGTGAGCGCGCGGACGCTCGCTGAGAAGGTCTGGGACGACCACGTCGTCCGCCGCTCCCCGGGCGAGCCCGACCTCCTCTACGTGGATCTCCACCTCGTGCACGAGGTGACGTCGCCGCAGGCGTTCGACGGCCTTCGGCTCGCCGGCCGTCGCGTGCGCCGGCCCGATCTCACCCTCGCGACCGCAGACCACAACGTCCCGACGACGGTCGGCCGCCCGATCGGCGATCCGGTCTCGGCGCGCCAGATCGAGGCGCTCGCGCGGAACTGCGCCGAGTTCGGGATCCGCAGCTATCCGATGGGCGATGCGCGCCAGGGGATCGTGCACGTCATCGGACCGCAGCTCGGGCTCAGCCAGCCGGGCATGCTCATCGTCTGCGGCGACAGCCACACCTCGACCCATGGCGCCCTCGGGGCGATCGCGTTCGGTATCGGCACGAGCGACGTCGAGCACGTGCTCGCGACGCAGACGATCTCGCGCGAGCGGCCGCGGACCATGGCCGTGACGATCGATGGTCAGGCGCCGGCGGATGTGAGCGCGAAGGACATCATCCTCGGGATCATCGCGCGCATCGGGACAGGCGGTGGCGCCGGCCACCTCATCGAGTACCGCGGCGACGCGATCCGAGCCCTCTCGATGGAGGGTCGGATGACCGTGTGCAACATGTCGATCGAGGCCGGCGCCCGCGCCGGGATGATCGCGCCTGACGACACCACGTTCGCCTACCTGAAGGGCCGTCCGCATGCGCCGGCGGGCGCGGAGTGGCAGCGCGCGCTCGATGGCTGGCGGAGCCTCGCGACCGACCCGGACGCGCCGTTCGATCGCGAGGTGCGTATCGCCGCCGCCGACCTGCGGCCCTACGTGACGTGGGGGACCAATCCCGGACAGGCCGTCGCGATCGACGGACGGGTGCCCGATCCCAACGCGCTCGCCGACGAGGCCTCCCGCGCGAGCGCGTGGCGCGCGCTCGCGTACATGGACCTCCGGACGGGAACGGCGATGCGCGACATCGCGGTCGACACCGTGTTCCTCGGCTCGTGCACGAACGGCCGGATCGAAGATCTCCGCGCCGCCGCCGACGTGCTGCGCGGCCGCCGGGTGCGCGATGGGCTGCGCGCGCTGGTGGTCCCTGGCTCGATGGCGGTTCGCGCGCAGGCGGAGGCCGAGGGCCTCGATCGGGTGTTCCTCGACGCCGGCTTCGAGTGGCGGAGCGCCGGCTGCTCGATGTGCCTCGGGATGAACGACGACGTGGCGAGGCCCGGCGAGCGCGTCGCGTCGACCTCGAATCGCAATTTCGAGGGACGCCAGGGGCCGGGCGCACGCACGCACCTCGTGTCGCCCGCTGTCGCGGCCGCCACCGCCGTGGCCGGACACCTCGCGTCACCGGCGGACCTCTCGCGATGAAGGCCGTGTCGCGCGTGACAGGGCACGCGCTCCCATTGGACCGGCGCGACGTGGACACCGATCAGATCATCCCGAGCGACTGGCTGAAGCGCGTCGAGCGCACGGGGTACGGCGCCGGGCTGTTCGAGGCGTGGTGCGCGGATCCGTCGTTCGTGTTGAACGATCCGCGGTTCGCGGGCGCGACGGTCCTCGTCGCCGGCGCGAACTTCGGCTGTGGCAGCTCACGCGAGCACGCCGCGTGGGCCCTCGAGGATCGCGGCTTCCGCGCGGTGGTGGCGCCGAGCTTCGCCGACATCTTCCGCTCGAACTGCCTCGCGATCGGGCTCGTGACCACGGAGCTCCCGGAGGTCGACGTCGCGCGGATCCTCGCGGCGGTCGCCCACGACCCCTCGATCGAGATCACCGTCGATGTCGAGTGGCGCAGTGTCGCCGTCCCGGCGCTCGGCTACGCCGAGCCCTTCTCCCTCAACGACGCGTCGCGGGCGCGGCTGCTGGCAGGACAGGACGAGATCGACCTGAGCCTCGCGCATGCCGACGCGATCACGAGCTACGAGTCGCGACGGCCAGCGTGGCTGCCGCGCGTGCGGACCGCCGCGGGCTAGAGCAGCGTCTTCGCGATCACCCGCAGCTGACCGGCGAGGTCGTCGCCGAGCACCTGCAGGCAGACGTGATCCGCGCCGTTCTTCCGGTGCGCATCCGCGCGTGACTTGATCGCGCTCACGTCGCCCCAGGCGACGATCGCGTCCACCAGCTTGTCGCTGCCTTCGCCCGCGAGGTCCGCGTCCCCCCATCCAAGCCGACGAAGATTGTTGACATAGTTCTCGAGACCGAGGTAGCGCTTCGTGTGCCTTCGCGCGACCTCGCGGGCCTTCGCGGGATCCGTTTCCAACGTGCAGGCCTGCTCGACCGCGAGGAGCGGATCCGGGCCGAGCTCCTTCCGCGCGATCGCCGTGTGCTCGACCGGGACGAAATACGGGTGCGCGCCGAGCGAGCGTTCCGCTCCGAGCCGCAGCATCTGCGGCCCGAGCGCCGCGAGGATGCGCGGCGCCGGCGGATCCTTGCGGTTCGGTCCGACATACGGCGCCTTGTCCATCGAATCGAGGTAGGCGCGCATGTGCGCGAGCGGCTTCGTGTACCCGCCGCCGAGCCGCGCGTCGATCGTCGGCTTGTGGCTCACCCCGAGCCCGCAGAGAAAACGATCGCCGAAGGCCTCCTGCAGCGTGCGTGCGCCGTTGGCCATCGCCACGGGATCGCGGGCCCAGATGTTCGCGATACCGCTCGCGACGATGAGCGTCTTCGTCGCGGCGAGGAGGATGGCCGCGTGGGCGAAGATCTCCTTGCTCCCGAGCGACTCCGGGATCCAGAGCGCCTTGAAGCCGAGCGCCTCGACCTCCTGCGCGACGCGCCCCTCGTCCCCGGCGCTCATGCGTTCGAGATCGAAGCTCCAGACGCCGATCGGGCCGAGGCGGGCGGCGGCCTCGCGTGCGGTCTTCATCGGATGCGCGCATTCTCCCATCCATCAGGCCGTTCCGCTTCGCCGTCACGATGTCGCGCGCCGCGTCCGGTGAGGAGTGGCGCGCCAAGGCGCGCCGGATCGAGGAGCTCGGCTACGACACGCTCCTCATCACCGACCACATCACCTCGCAGCTCGCGCCGATCCCGGCGATGACCGCGGCGCTCGAGGCCACGTCCCGGCTCCGCTGCGGGAGCTACGTGTTCTCCAACGACTATCGCAACCCGGTCATGCTGGCGAAGGAGATCGCGACGCTCGACGTCCTTTCGGGCGGCCGCGTCGACTTCGGGATCGGCGCGGGCTGGAGCGCTCGCGATTACGCGATGCTCGGCATCCCGTACGACCCGCCGGCGACGCGCGTGCCGCGGATGATGGAGGCGGTCCGGCTCATCGACCGCCTGCTCACGGAGGACACCGTCGACGCGAGCGGTCGGTACTACACGGTCAAGGGCGCGAAGGTGTTGCCGACGCCGGCCCAGCGGCCGCGACCGCCGCTCATGATCGGCGCGGGCGGGCCCGCGATGCTTCGGTTCGCGGCCAAGCGCGCCGACATCGTCGTGCTCAACCCGCAGTTCGACCCCGCCGGCCGGCCGATGCTCTCCGAGCTCACGGCGGAGGCGACGCGGCGCAAGATCGACGACTTCCGCACGGCCGCTGGTGCCCGCATCGACAAGATCGAGCTGAGCATCTATGTCGCCGATGCGGGCGTGACCGACGACCCGCGCTCGCTGTTCGACGGCGTCGCCACCCGGCTCAAAGGCGCGGTCGCGCAGCTCATCGACTCGCCTTTCTTCCTCTACGGTTCGGTCGCCGATCTCGTGCGCCAGCTACGCGACCGGCGCGAGCGCTACGGGATGTCGTACGTCGGGGTGCCGGAGCGCTCGATGGAGCCGTTCGCCGCGGTCGTGCGGGAGCTGCGTGGGACCTAGCTTCCTAGACTGCGCGCATGCCCGTAGCTCGCCGGCAATGGACCGTGGACCGCGCCGGCCGCACGTACCACGTCGATATGGCGGACGAGTATTTCCTCGGCGAGCGCGTCGTTCGCGTCGACGGCCACGTCGCGTATCGCGGTCGGACGATGCTGTCGGATCACTCGGGGATTTACGAATTCGATCTCGGATCCGCGCCTGCATTCTTCGAGATCAAGACCAATGGCCTCAGGTACTTCTATGACCTCATCGTCGACGGGATCTCGATGAACAGCGGGACCCGCGTGGACGATACGCCCGTGGCCATCCCGACCTCTACGGCGAACGCCATCGTGGGCTTCGTCGCGACACTTGGCCTGGTGGCGGCATTCGTAGTCCTCGCGGGCCCTCGCCTGTGGGCGGATGCCCGGATCGCGGTCGACGGTGTCACTACCGATGCGCAGGTCACCTCGAAGACGATCGCTGGGCCGAAGTCGGATCACATCATCGGCTATTCGTTCGATACGACGACTGGCACGTTCGTGGGCCAAATGTTCGTGTCTGACGACGAGTACCTGAAGCTACACGTTGGGGATCGGGTCCGGGTCGCGTACCTGCGGTCGGATCCCTCGGTCAACCAGCGGCCGCTCGACGTAGTCAGCTACATCGTCCTTCTCGGCGTCGTCGCTTTGTTCATCGGCCTACCCGTTTCGCAGGCGCTGGCTGTCGCCGGCGCGGTGCGCGACTCACGGACGCGTCGTGGGCTCGCCGCGAGAGGCCAGGAGACGCGTGGTCAGATCACGGCGATCGGATCGGTGCGAGGGCGCTACGCGACGGTGCTCGGGTGTCGCTTCGGATACACGTATGCCGATCAGAACGGCGTCGAGCATCGTGGGTGGAGTGGCGGCTACAAGTTCCCAGCGTTGTATCGCTGGCCGATCGGCACCGCCGTACGGGTGCGGTATGACCCCGAACACCCTGCGGAGAGCAGTTTCCTGGGCTAGCCGAGCCTCTGGTGCCGCAGGTACCTGACCACGCGATACATCGAGAAGACGAAGATCCAGGCGGCGATCACGCCGATCGTCACCTCGAGCGTGTACCCCTCATGGGCGGCGGGATCCGGATCGGCCAGGGCCTGGGCCCAGTCGAGCAGGAGCACGAGCGCGGTCGCGCCGGTGAATGTGCCGAGCAGGAGCCACCACAGGAAGCCGAGCACGCCGGCTCAGATCCCGTAGCGCTCTGGCGTCCACCGCAGATGCAATTCGCTCGGTGGCGCCATGTACCCGAGGAGCGCCGACGACGCCACGACCGCGGGGCTCGCGAGGTAGCCCTCGCCACCGACGCCCATCCGGTTCTGCCAGTTGCGGTTGAAGGACGTGATCGCGCGCTGGCCCTGCGCGAGCGCGTCGTCGCCCTGCCCGAAGCACGGCCCGCACCAGCTCATGCGGATCTCCCCGCCGACCGACCGCAGCACGTCGGCGATCGACTCGCTGCCCAGCCGCGCGTCCGGACGCTCGATCGCGTCCTTCACCGAGCCCGAGCCGGGGAAGATGACGAAGTCCGTCGCGGCCTTCGTGTGTCCCCCGTCGCGCGCGTCGCGGATGACGAGCGCGGCTTGCAGCAGATCGTCGTAGCTGCCGTTCGTGCACGAGCCGATGTACGCCTTGTCGAACGTGAGGTGCTCCGTCGCGACGGTATCGGCGGCGAACGCGTTGCCCGGCGAGAAGGGTTTCGCGATCATCGGCACGACGCCGGAGAGGTCGAGCGTCTCGTCGATCTCGTACCGCGCGTCCGTGCCCGGACCGACGAGCGGGTACGGGAGCGCGATGCCCTTCTCGCGGTACCACTTGGCGGTGAGCTCGTCGCCGGCGAAGATGCCGTTCTGGGCCTCGCCCTCGGCCATCATGTTCGCGATCGTGTTGCGGTATGCGATCGGCAGCTGCTTCCCCTGGTCGACGAACTCCACGGACATGCCCTGCGACTGCGCGGTGCCCCAGCGCTCGAGCAGCTTGAGGACGATGTCCTTCCCGCTCACCCACGGCTGCAGCGTGCCGGTGAACACGACGCGGCGCGCTTTCGGGACGGTGAAGTAGACGTAGCCCGTCGCCCAGCCGAAGCCGAGCGTCGTGGACCCGACCCCGATGCCCACCGCGCCGTACGCGCCGTACGCGCGGGAGTGCGAATCCGCGCCCGCGACGAACGATCCGGGATGCACGAGGCCCTGCTCCGGGAAGTAGAAGTGGAAGATCCCGTCGCCCGGCGTCGCGTAGTACGGCTTGCGCACCCCGTACTTCTCGGCGAAGGCCTTGCCGATCGCGGTCTGTTTGTCGTCGGCCTCCTTGCGGGTGAACACGAAGTGGTCGTTCGCGATCGCGATCTGGCGCGGGTAGATCGTGTTGCCGCCGGTGATCTCGTTGAACGTGTGGATCGAGAACGGCGCGGTCCCGTCCGACGCGGGCAACAGGTCCGCGTACACCCGCAGGGTCGCGCCGGGTGTGACCGCGGCGTCCTTGTCCACCCGGTGGGCCCACACGATCCGCTCGGTCGCCGTCATCCGCCGCGCGGCGGCAGCATCGGGCCATTCGATGACGGGCGTGCGCCGGACCGACTCCGCGAACTCACGGCGGCCGATGGTGAAGATCCCGCCCGAGCGGCGGATCTCGTCCTCCTTCGCGGTGAGCGGCAGTGGCTCGTAGGTCTTGCCCTGCGTCTCGTTCGTCAACCGGCGGGTCGACGGCTCGTAGCTGAACGTGTCCCCGTCCTTCGCGTCGTCGACCGCGTCGGGCGCCTGCACCACCTCGAGCCCGAGGCTGAAAGCGTTGCGGCGGAAGATGTCGCCCATGTTGTTGCCGCAGACGATCACCAGCTGGAGCCCGGCCTCTTCTGCGACGGCCTTCAGGCCAGCGGGGCTCATCTCGCGCGAGCTGCCGATCGCGAAGCGGTCGCCGGCGATGACGAACGTCTCGCCGGCGTGCACCCGTTCGCGGAAGCCGGGCATGAGGTAGCGGAACGAGCCGGCCTTCCAGCGCTCGTCGAGCGTCTCGAGGCTCTCAGACACGCAGTCCTTCGCCGGCGTGATCTGGTCGGTGTCGATCGCGTCCAATTTCTTTCCCGGCCGGCGGCCGGAGCGATCCCAGAAGATGAGGGCCTTGCCACGGATCGTGCGCTCGGCGCGCGCGGCTTCGGGGGCAGGCGCGCGGCGCGCGAGCACGGCTGGGTCGACGCCGGGGAGCAGCTTCGCCGGCTGGATGCGGTGGCGCACGTCGGTCACCGTGTTCAGTCTAGGCGCGCGAGCGCGGTCAGCTCCGCCTCTGCGAGGAGCCGGTCGGATGCTTTTGCGGCGGTCATGATGCGATCGATGCGCGCGCGTGTCGGCTCGATCTTGCGCTGCTCGAGCCAGAACACCACGTTCGACTCGCCGCTCATCGGCCCGACCTCGATCCGTTGCTCGCGACCGACCATCGACGCCGGCACGCCGCTGTAGACGCGGTCCGCGAGCTCGCGGTCGCCCTTCCGGAGCGCTTTCACGACGGCCGCGGCGTGCACGCCGGTCCCGGTGCGGAAGGCGTCGGCCCCGAGCGCGGGGTAGTTCGCCGGGATGATGGCGCCGCAATGCTCGGCGACGAGCGCGGTGTATTCGACGAGCGGCGTCAGGTCCGTCGTGATGAGCCCGAACAACCGGAGGTTGACGAGCAGCTGGTCCATCGACGCGTTGCCGACGCGCTCGCCGATGCCGAGCGCGGTCCCGTGGACGCGATCGGCGATCGCGGTAGCGGCGAGCGCGTTGATCGTCCCGAGGCCGCGGTCGTTGTGGCCGTGGTAATCGAGCTTCACGTCGCGGCCCTTGATGATCTCCGCGCGGAGGAACGTGAGGAGGTTGCGGACGCCCTCCGGGGTCGCGTGCCCGACGGTGTCGGACGCGCAGATGCGCTTCGCTCCGGCGCCGATCGCGGTCTCGTACAGCGTCACGAGGGTCTCGGGGTCGGCGCGCGTCGTGTCCTCGGTGACGAACATGACCAGCAACCCGTTCTTCACCGCGAGCCCGACCGACTCCTCGACCTGCTTGCGCATCACATCGACCGACCAGCTCTCGGCGACCCGCCGGATCGAGCTCGATCCGATGAACGCGCTGGCCTCGATCGCGACGCCGGATTCGACGGCCGCCCGGATCGCGCCCTGGATGTCGGCCGGGTGGGTGCGGACCGCGACGTTCGGGGTGATCTTGAGCTTGGTCGTCTCCTTCGCGAGCGCGACGACCGAGGCGAGTGCCTGCGGCGACGCGCCCGGCAGGCCGATATCTGCGCTCGCGATCCCGAGCTGGTCCATGAGGTGGAGGAGCCGGAGCTTGATCTCGAGCGGCGGGTTGCGCATCGACGGGCCCTGCAGTCCGTCGCGCAACGTCTCGTCATCGAGCTCGACCGCCCGGTAATCGGCGCGCACCGCGCGGCCATCCTGATTCCAGTCGTAGATCAGGTCGTCGAGCTCGCTCATCGGGCGACCACCGCCCGGCCGCCCTGCCACGCCAGCAGCGTGATCTCGCGCGGGTCGATACCGATGTGACGCGCGGCGCTGAAGGCGTACGTCGTTGCGATGCCGGCGAATGTACCGCCCTCGATGCGGGCGCGCGTGCGTTCCGGGTCGCCGGCGGCGTCGGCGCTCGCGGCGAGCAGCGCGAGCGCATCGGCGGCCGTGGCGGCGTGCGTTCCGGATCCGGCCACGGTCGGGCGGCGAAGCCCCGGCCAGCGCACCGCGGATGTCGCGTCGCCGAGGCGGCTCGCATCGGCGGCGTCGGTCAAATAGGAGAGGAACACGAGGCCGGGCACCGTCGGGTCCGCCCCGGGGATGATCCGCTGTGGATCGAGATAGCTCGACGCCGGTCCGGCGAAGAAGAGCGCGGTGCTCCCGCTGAAGAACGGCTTCGACCGCTGGGCGAACGTGTCGCGCACTTCGGGCGCCGCGCTCAGCACGAACGGCATCGGGCGTCCGTCGCCGCGGAACGTGGACAGGAGCGCCAGCTCTTCGCGGCCGGACGCGAGCGTGCCGCTGCTCACGATGACGGCTGGCGTGCTCCGTGCCGGAAGCGCGTCGACCACGGCGCGCGCCAGGGCATCGGGCGTCGGAGCGAGGCCGAACATCCAGCGTGCCGCATCGCCGCTTGGCTCGGCGATCGGCATCGTGAACAGGACCGGGCGCTTGACCAGCGCGATCGCGCTCGCGAGCGCGTCGTCGATCGTGGCCGGGACGCCGACGACGAACGCGTCGGTATCGCCCGCATCGGCGGCGCGCTTGAGCTCGATGAGGAGCTTCGCGTCGCTGCCGGCGACATCGACGATCCGCAGCTTCAGCCGTGGCGCGCCTCGTTGCGCGTCCGCCCATTGCTGCATCGCACTGCGCTGCGCGTCTCCGCGCGGACCACGCGCTCCCGAGAGGTCGAGCAGCACGGTCACGGCGTACGTGCCGGGCTCGCGAGTCGGGGAAGGCGACGGCGCGATGGTCGGCGGGATCGGCGCAGCGCAAGTGACGGCGAGCAGCGCGAGCGCGATGACGCCGGCCCGCAGCATCGGTCTAGGCGCGGGTGCCGCCCGGGATGCCTTCCTTCGCGTACACGTGCTCGAGGAGGTCCTCCGCCCGGGGATCCGGCGCGGCCTCCGCCTCGTCGATCGAGCGCTCGATCTCCGCGGCGATCTCCGCGCGCATCGCCTCGAGCTCCGGCTCAGCCACGCCGGCAGAGACGAGGTACGCGCGGCCTTTGTCGACCGGATCCTTCGCCTGCCACTCCTTCAACAGATCCTTCGAGCGGTAGCGCGAGTCGTCGTCGTCGGAGCTGTGTGGCTGGTAGCGGTAGCACTTCGCCTCGACGATGCTCGGGCCCGCTCCGCGTCGGGCGCGATCGGCGGCCTCCTTCGTCTTCGCATAGACGTCGAACACGTCGGTGCCATCGGCGATCAGGCCCGGGATCCCGTAGCCGGCCGCGCGGTCGGCGACGTTCGGCACGCTCATCTGCTTCGAGGCCGGCGTGGAGATCGCGAAGAGGTTGTTCTCGATGACGAAGACCACCGGGAGCTTGTGGATCGCCGCGAAGTTCACCGCCTCGTGGAAGTCGCCGGGGCTCGTCGCGCCGTCGCCGCCGTACGTGAAGACGACGCGGTCCTCCTTGCGCACCTTGATCGCGAGCGCGATCCCCGCGGCCTGCGGGAACTGCGTCGCGATGCAGACCGATCCGGTGACGATGTTCGCCTCGGGCGAGCTGAACTGGTTCACGACCTGCCGGCCCGCCGAGTTCGGGTCGGTGGCCTTCGCGAAGACGCCGAGGAACTGGTCCTTCGCGGTCTGGCCGAGAACGAGCGCGACACCGACGTCGCGGTAGTACGGATGCACCCAGTCGTGGCCACGTCGGATCACCCACGCGGATCCGACCTCCGCGGCCTCGTGGCCGTCGGCCACGCCGACGAACGCCGCGCGGCCCATCCGGTTCATCTGCATCATCCGCTCGCCGAGCATGCGGGTGAGGAGCATCGCGCGGTACATGCCCTTCGCGTCGTCGAGCGTGAGGCCGAGCGCCTCGTGCCGCGCCTTCGCACCGGTCTTGATCGCCATCAGCGTGATGCTACCGACCGGCGGGTCGTCACCGCGACGAGGAGGAGCCCTTCGCCGACCTCGACGCTGCCGCGCGATCCGGTGAGCTCGTTGCTCACGCCGCGCGTCGATCCGCGGACGAGCTCCTCGTGCCGGAGCGGGTAGCGCAGACCGTCGGTCGCCACGCCGCGCGCGACCTCGGACACGGGCTCGAGCGTGACCCAGTCTCCCGCCGCGCCCTCGAGCTCGAGGATGCCCGGACCGAGAAGCGAGCGGAACGTCGCGCGCTCGGTCACGAGGGCGACGTCGATCGCCGCGAAGCTCTCTCCAGCCAGCAGCAGGAGGTTCCCGGCCATGTGGTCGAGCCGCGGGCCGCCGAACGCGCCGGCGACGACGATCTCATCCGCGCCACGCTTGACCGCCGCGTCGAGCGCGAGCTCGCCGTCGGTCTGGTCTTTCTCGGTCGGGTAGCGCTCGAGCTTGGCGCCCGCGCGCTCGAGATCGCGCTGCGCGTCCGCGGGCACGCCATCCATGTCACCGATGACGAGATCCGGCCGGCGTCCGGCCTTCGCGAGCTTCATCGCGCCACCGTCGGCGGCGATGACGACGTCCGCGGCCTTCGCGAGCCCCGCGAGCCAGGCGTCGCTGCCGAGCAGGTCGCCGTCGAGGACCACGAGCGCGCGCACGACCCGAGACTACGCCGGGCGCGCCGGCCCGAACTCCTCGTCCTCGATCGACTCGATCTCGGTCTCGGTCAACGCATGCAACGGCGGTGAGAAGGCACGCTGCGCGATCGCCGTGGGGACGATCGCCGAGAGGATGACGACCGTGACGAGGATCGAGAACTGCGTCCAGTCGATGATGCCGGCATTCACGCCGTAGAACGAGGTGATCGTCTCGAAGGTCAGTCCGGTGCTCGGGACTCATCGCCGACCCGCCCAGCCTAGTGGACGGTGACTGTGCCCTTCATGTTCTGGGGATGGAACGTGCACTCGTAGCGGTACGTGCCGGCCGTCGCGAAGGTGAAGCTCACGGAGTCGCCGGGCTTCATGATCCCGACCATGTGATCGCTCTCGATGAGCCGCACCGAGTGGGTGAACTGGTCGGAGTTCGCCCAGGTGACGGTCGTGCCGACCGGCACGGCGATGTCGGCCGGGCTGAACAGATAGGAGCGCGGGAGATCCACGTGGTCGGTGGCCACCGGTCCCGCGGACGCCGCCGCGGGACCGGTGCACGACGCCACCGATAGGAGGAGGGGGAGCAGGATCGCGAGCCTCCCCGCCCGATCGCGCATCGCTAGCCCGTGGCCCGGGCGCCGACGAGGGCGCGCTGCGCCGCGGCGACGAAGATGAGGATGAACGCGACGAGGTCGAGGACCTCGCTGATCGTGTGGGCGAACAGGAAGACCGTCCAGTCGAGGTGGTAGGTCATGTAGCTGATCTCCGCCAGGGCGAAGAGCGCGAAGCCCCAACCGAGAAGGGACGCGCCCGCTCCGAACGATCGCCACGCGAAGTACGCACCGATGAGGAACGCGGTGAGGTGGATGGCGAGGAAGACCGGGGCCGGGATCTGGTTCACGAACGTACCGATCGGCATAGATGTCTCCTTCTTACGCGTTCGACCGCTGCCGGCCCCTGGCGCGCCAGATCCCATCGGCGATGACGCCGCAGATCACGAGCACCATGCCCGCGAGCACGACGGCGTGGGCGAGATGCTCCGGTGCCACCGCCGCGCTCGAGGCGTGCAGCGTCACGTCGAGGATCAGCCCGGCCCACATGACCGCAAGGCCAGCGCGGGCCGCGAAAGGGAGAGCGCGCCAGGTTTCTAACATCAGTCCTCACTTGTTTTAGACCGACGGCGCCGGCGCGTCAAGGCTTTCGCCAGGCGCAGCCTCGTTTTAGACTCGGGCGATGAGCGACCCGCAGGCAGACGCGATCTCAGGCGTCGCGCTCCTCGACGAGCCGGTCCGCCGCGCGCTCTACCGCTACGTCGCGACGCAGGGCGGGCCGGTGAGCCGCGATCAGGCCGCACGCGCTGCCCGCACGACGCGCGAGAACGCGGCGTTCCACCTCGACCGTCTGGTGGAGGGCGGCCTGCTGGACGTCAGTTTCAAGCGGCTGAGCGGCCGCAGTGGTCCGGGCGCCGGCAGGCCTTCGAAGCTGTACCGGCGATCGTCGCTGGAGCTCGACGTGAGCGTCCCCGCGCGGCGCTACCAGCTGCTCGCCGAGCTTCTCGCGACCGGGATCGATGCGGCGAAGGGCAAGGATCCGCGGCGCGAGGTCGCCAAGGCCGCGCGCGCGTTCGGTCGCGGGCTCGGGGCGGAGGCGCGCGCGCGGGCCGGCCGTCGCGCCGGCCGAGAGGCGGCGCTGCGCTCGACGGTCGCGGTCCTCGATGCGTACGGGTTCGCTCCGGCCAAGGAGCCTGGCGGATCGGTGCGGCTCCGCAACTGCCCGTTCGACGCGCTGGCCCGCGGACATCAGGACCTCGTGTGCGGGATGAACCTCGCGTTCATGGAGGGCATCCTCGGCGGGCTCGACGCGACCGGGGTCTCGGCGAAGCGCGACCCCCGGCCTGGGCTCTGCTGCGTCGCGCTCACCGCCGCGCGCTGAGTCAGCTCGCCTCGTCGTCCTCGCTCGAGAAGATCCACGCGAGCGCGAGCAGCCACGGACCGAGCAGGAGATGCGCCGCGCTGAAGTACGGCTCGGCGATCGCGTCGGCCAGCGCGCGCGGCATCGCCGACAGGAAGTAGGGCGAGAACACCTCGAGCGGCACGAGCGCGAACGCGAGCGCGCCAAGCGCCGCGGTGGCCAGCCCGAACGGCCGCGGCAGCACGCCGGTCTCCGCCCACATCTTGCCGATCGTCCACCACCACAGGCCGAGGACGAACAGCGAGGCCGGCCGCACGTCGAGGTTCGCCGAGCCCGCGAGGCCGACGGTCGCGACCGCGGCGCCCGCGATCGTCGCGAGGATCGCGCCGCTCTGACGCACGGCCACGTGGCGCACGTGGAGGGCGGCGATCCCCGGCAGCATGAGTCCGTACCCCACGGCGACGAGCGCGTCGTAGAGCGGATACGCGAGCCCACCGAACGCGACGATCCCGAGCTGCGCGGCGCCGGCGATCGCGCTCCAGAGCGCGGCCCTGCGTGTGGCCGCTACTTCGTGGGCGTCGATGGTGGCTTCTTGCTCGATCTCGGGCCTGCGGCCCGAGAACGCTCAGGGCTGATCGATTCGCTCCTCGCGGCTAAGCCGCTCGTCGCTCATTTCTTCTTCTGCCCCTTCTCGTCGTACTCGTAGAAGCCGCGGCCGACCTTCGTGCCCAGGCGGCCAGCGAGGACCATCCGCTTGAGGAGCGCCGGCGGCGCGACGGCGGGGTCCTTGAACTCGTCGAAGAACACGTTCGCGACATGGAGGTTGATGTCGAGACCGGTGTAGTCGATGAGCTCGAACGGGCCCATCGGGTAGCGCAATCCGAGCTTCACCGCGGTGTCGATCTCCTCGACCGTCGCGACGCCCTGCTCGAGCGCGCGGATCGCGCCGAGGAGGTAGGGGACCATGAGCCGGTTCACGATGAAGCCGGGCGAGTCCTTGCAGACAACGCCAGTCTTCCCGAGCGAGGTCACGAACTCGCGCAGCGTCGCGATCGTCGCGTCGCTCGTCGTGAGCGCGCGGACGATCTCGACGAGCGGCATGACCGGCGCCGGGTTGAAGAAGTGCAGGCCCGCGAAGCGGTCGGGCCGCTTCGTGATCGCGGCCATCTCGACGATCGTCAGGCTCGAGGTGTTGGACGTGAAGATCGTCGTCTCCGGGCAGAGCCGGTCGAGCGTGCCGAAGACGTCTTTCTTGGCGTCCATCTCCTCGACGACCGCCTCGACGATGAGATCGCAGTCTTTGAGGTCCTCGAGGTTCGTCGTCCCGCGCATACGACCCCGCGCGGCCTTGGCGTCCTCCTCGGTCATCTTCCCGCCCTTCACGATGCGGGCAAGAGAGGCATCGACGCGACCGAAGCCCTTGTCGAGGAGCGGCTGCCCGACCTCGCGCACGACCGTGTCGTACCCGGCCTGCGCGCACACCTGGGCGATGCCGGAGCCCATCAAGCCGAAACCGACGACGCCGACGCGCTTGATCGTCATGGGATATCCCCTCGCGCGGATCTCGCTCGCATCATAGGGACGCGAGCGGTCACGGCTCGTCGCTGTGGATCAGCACGCCGCCTGGCCGCAACAGCCGCCGCTCCTGCCGCTTGAGCTCGGCTTTCACGCGAGCGCGATGCTCCGCGCCGGGGTACGCCGCGAGGAACTCGGGCGAGCCGAAGAGCCGGCTGTCCTGCACGCCGTCGAACGATGCGGCAGGCAGGAAGTCCAACGCACCGGCCGCGCCCAGGTCGACGCGATGGTGCTCGAACGCCTCGCCTTCGAGATCGCCGAGGTCGATCGCGACCGGCTCGGCGCCGAGCTCGACGAGCAGCCGCGAGAACCAGGGCTCGAAGAGCGCGGTGCGCCGGCGCGTCTTCGGGGAGCGGCTGCTGTTGGATCCCGAGGCGAGATCGAGGATCCGCTTCCCGCGGACCGCATCGAGCGATCCGTATGCACCCCGGAGACGAGCGACGAACTCCTTCAGGATCCCGTTGAGCTCCGGCTCGCGCCGCCGCTTCCGCTCGAGGTCGTAGCGGCGCGCGAGGCCATCCAGCGCGTTCGCGAGGAGCGGATCGTCGTCCATCGGCTTTCCCTAGCATGGCCCCGTGCCCAAAGCGCCACCATTCGTCGGGCCATCTGCGGTGGACGTCCGTCTGGAGATCAATGGCGATCGGGTCAGCGTGCACGTCCCGCCGCACCGCACGCTCCTCGACACGCTCCGCGAGACGCTGGGGCTCACCGGCGCGAAGCGCGTGTGCGACGAAGGTACGTGCGGCGCGTGCACGGTCCTTCTCGACGGCGACCCCGTCTATTCGTGCATGACGCTCGCGGTCGCGTGTGAAGGGAAGGGCGTGCGTACGGTCGAGGGACTATCGCGCGGCGCCAAGCTGCATCCGATCCAGGAGGCGTTCATCGAGCACGACGCCTTCCAGTGCGGGTTCTGCACGCCGGGCCAGATCATGTCGTGCGTCGCGCTCCTCGAACGCGTGCCTCGACCGACGAGCGAGGACGTGCTGCGTGCGGTGAGCGGAAACCTCTGCCGCTGCGGCGCGTATCCGAACATCGTCGCCGCGGCACTGAGCGCGGCGAAGGCGGGCTCGGGCCGGTGAGCATCAAGGTCGTCCGGACGAAGTCGGAGTTCGAAGGGACGATCAGCGAAGAGACCGCGCTCGTCGACGGCAAGGACCTCGCCGCTTGGGGGGCCGACGCGGGTCTCTCGATCGTTGGCCGTCGGCGGACGCGCGTCGATGGCATCGCCCGCGTCACGGGCCGCGCGCGGTTCACCCAGGACGTCTACCTGCCCGGCATGCTGCACGTCCGCGTGCTGCGGAGTCCCTACCCGCGCGCCCGCGTCCGCCGCGTCGACGCGAGCCGCGCCGAGGCGCTCCCCGGCGTGCGCGCCGTCTTGCACAGGTTCAACGCCCCCCAGGCCACGTTCCGGGGAGAGGAGACGATCTTCCGCGACGAGGTCCGCTTCGTGGGCGACGAGGTCGCGGCGGTCGCGGCGGACACCGAGGAGACCGCTGCCGCCGCCGTCCGGTTGATCGAGGTCGAGTACGAGGTCCTGCCATTCGTCGCGGATCTTGAAGAGGCGATGCGCGAAGACGCGACGCGGCTCGACGAGAAGGACAACGTGACGGAGTCCGGCAGGCTCGACCGTGGCGATGTCAAGCGCGCGTTCGGCGACGCGAGCGTCGTCGTCGAGTCGACGTACCGCACCTCCACGCAGCTCCACAACAGCCTCGAGACACATGGCGCCGTCGCGCGCTGGGACGGCGATGAGCTGACGGTGTGGGAATCGACGCAGCACGTCTTCGGCGTGCGCGAGGGTCTCCGGACCGCGCTCCGGATCCCGTACTCCGACATCCGTGTGCTGTGCGACTACATGGGGGGCGGCTTCGGCTCGAAGGGCGGTGCGGGGAAATACACCATCATCGCCGCGCTCTTCGCGCGTCAGCTCGGCGCTCCCGTGCGCTGCGTCCTGACCCGCGACGAAGAGAATCTCGCGGCGGGCAATCGCTCCGCGACGTATCAGACGGTGAAGATCGCGGCGCGCGGGAATCGGATCCACGCGATCGAGCACCTCTCGTGGTCGAACGCCGGCCAGGGTCGCTGGGTCGCGGACCCGACCGGTCCGACGAACGGCCTGTACGACATCCCACACCTGCGGACGCGCTCGTACAAGGTCGTGACGAGCCTCGGTGCGCTGGCGTCGTTCCGCGCGCCGGGTTACGTCGAAGGCACGTTCGCGCTGGATCAGGCGATCGACGAGCTCGCCGAACGCATCGGCGAGGATCCGCTCGCGCTGCGCCGGCGGCACATCGGGTTGCGTTCCGATCCGGTGACCGGCCTGCGCTACTCGCTGAAGCGGCTCGCGGCCTGCTACGACGTCGGCGAGAAGGAGATCGGCTGGGGCCATCGCAAGCCCGAGGGGACGCGTGGGAGCGCGCCGCACCGTCGTCGGGGCTACGGGATGGCGTCGCAGCTCTGGGGCGGCAGCGGATTGCCGCCGGCCTACGCGACCGTGCACCTCAACCCGGACGGCACCGCGGTGCTCCGCTGCGGGACGCAGGACATCGGCACCGGCACCCGCACCGTGCTCGCCCAGATCGTCGCCGAGGAGCTGGGGCTCGCGCTCGGCGACGTGCGGGTCGAGCTCGGCGACACGAACAGCCAGTACGCGCCGATCTCGGCCGGGTCGCTCACGGTCGCGTCGGTCGGCCCGGCGGTGCGGCTCGCCGCGAAGGACGCGCGCATGCAGCTGCTCGACGCGGCGTCCGGACTCCTCGAGGTCGGCGCGACCGAGCTCCGCATCGAGCGGGGCGCGGTGATCAGCAAGGGACGCCGAACGCCGATCGGCGACGTCCTCGGCGAGGTGAAGGACTTCACCGTGATCGGCAAGGGCTCGCGGTTCCCGAATCCCGAAGGCGTGTCGCTCAAGACGTTCGGCGCGCACTTCGCGCAGGTCGAGGTCGACGTGCGGACCGGCGAGGTCTTCGTCGAGCACGTCGTCGCGGTGCACGACATCGGGCGCGTCATCAACCCGCTCACGGCGACGTCGCAGGTCGAAGGCGGAGTCATCCAAGGGCTTGGCTTCGCGTTGAGCGAGGAGCGCATCGTCGATCGCCCGACCGGCCGCGTCGTGAACGGCAACCTCGAGGGGTACAAGGTCCCGACGATCCGAGACACGCCGAAGATCACGGTGAAGTTCATCGACGATCCGGACCCGAAGGCGAACAACATCGGCGCGAAGGGCCTCGGCGAACCGCCGATCATCCCGCTGCCCGCGGCGATCGCCAACGCCGTCGCGAACGCCATCGGCGTGCGCGTGCGGACCGCGCCGATCACCCGGCAGCGCGTGCTCGAAGCGCTGAGCCTGCAATGAAGCCGTTCGCGTACGCGCGGCCGCAGGCCGTGGCAGAGGCGCTCGAGCTCGCGCGGAACGGCGCGACGGTGATGGCCGGCGGGACCGACCTTCTCGGCCTGATGAAGGACGGGATCGCGGCGCCCGAGCGGATCGTCGACATCCGTGGACTCGAGCCGCTGCGCGGCTGGGCGCGCACGAAGGGCAAGGGCATTCGGATCGGGACCCTGGTGAACCTGGTCGAGCTCGAGACGTCGACCGAGCTCGCGAAGCTCATCCCGATCGTGGGCGAGGCGTTGCGGCCAGCCGCGACCACGCAGCTGCGCACGATGGGCACCGTCGGCGGGAACCTCCTGCAGCGCAATCGCTGCTGGTACTTCCGCGACGAGGCGTACCCGTGCTGGTTGAAGGGTGGGGTGCGATGCTTCGCGGTCGACGGCGACAACCGGCAGCACGCGATCATCGGCGCGGAGGAGTGTGTCGCGGTCGCGCCGTCGGATCTCGCGCCGGCGCTCATCGCCTACGACGCGAGCGTCGTCCTGAGCGGCTCGCGGGGACAGCGGACGATGCCGCTGAGCGACCTCTTCGTCACGCCGCACGGTCGCGTCCGCCGCGAGCACGCGATCTCGCCCGACGAGCTCATCCTCGAGGTGCGCGTGCCCGAGAACGCGATCGCGCGGCGCGGCGCGTTCGAGAAGGCGATGGAGCGCAAGACCTGGAGCTTCGCGCTCGTCTCGGTCGCCGTCTCCCTCAAGGTCATCGGCGGCGTCGCCCGCGACGCGCGGATCGTCCTCGGCGGCGTCGCGCCCGTCCCGTGGCGCGCGCGCGATGCGGAGAAGGTGCTCGAAGGCCGAACCCTCGACGACAACGCCTGCGAGGCCGCGGCCGACGCGGCCCTCGAGAAGGCGGAGCCGCTGAAGGACAACGGGTACAAGGTCCCGCTGGCGCGCGAGCTGGTCCGCAGGACCCTTCGCCGGCTCGCATGACCTCCGCCCCGGAGCTCATGCGCCTCGAGCTCGACAACCAGATCGCGGGCAACCGGGCCTTCGTCGCGGGAGAGCCCGCGGTCACTGCGCGCTACGGCACCTCCTTCGAGACCGTCGCGGGACTCAGCTGCTCGACGTGCGCGGTCTGGGACTACCCGCTGTTCAATCGCGTGATCGGTGCCGGCGTTCTCGCGCCACTCGACGAGCGTGGGCTCGAGACGATCGTCGCGCACTACCGAGCGCGCGGACGCGTGTGCAACGTCGAGGTGTATGACGACGTCACGCCGGGTCCGTTCGTGGCGATGCTCGAGCGCGCCGGCTTCGCCGGTTCGGGTCACGGCCTTGAATCGCACGCGCTGGAGACCGACCGCGAGGTAGTGCCGCGGGACACGCCGGCGACCGTGCGGAAGATCACGCCGGCGGAGCACGCGCACTTCGGAGAGCTCGTGCGCGACGGTTTCGACATGGACCCCGCGAGCGAGCTCGGTCGGTTCTTCGTCGACCTCACCGTGGCGTCGCTCAAGACGCTCGGCGATGCCGGTGCGGCCTTCATCGCGTCGATCGATGGTCAGGACGCGGGCACGGGCCAGCTCGTGCTCAGCGAGCGGGTCGCGGGCTGCTACTCGGGAAGCGTGCTCACAGCCTTCCGCGGGCGAGGCATCCAGCACGCGCTCATCGCGGCCCGCGTGGCCGAGGGCCTGCGTCGCGGCCGGCGGATCTTCATCTCACAGACCGACCCGGACTCCCCGAGCGGCCACAACCTCCACGACCTCGGATTCCGCACCCTGTACCGCGCGACCTGGTACGCGCGGCCGGCGTGACGGAGCCTTCAGCGGACGCGGCCAAAGGCCGCGGTGAGATCGACCTCAGCGCGGTAGAGGCACGCACACTCGCGCTCCACGCGCAGGGCTTCATCGGCGCGCCCGACCCGGACGTGCGCACGATGCTCAAGCGCGTCGGCGCCGTGCAGCTCGACACGATCTCGGTGCTCGCGCGCTCGCACGAGCTCGTCGCGTACGCGCGCCTCGGCCTCGTTGGCCGCGCCGCCGTCGAGGACGCCTACTGGGGTCGCCCGCCGCGCGCGTTCGAGGCATTCGCGCACGCGATGTGCATCCTCCCCATCGATCTCTGGCCGCACTTCGCGGCCCGTCGCCGGCTGAGCGCGCGGAGGATCCACCCGCGCAGACCCCCCGACGATCGCACCATGCGCGCGGTCCTCGCCGAGCTCCGCGACCGCGGACCCCTGACGGCGACCGACCTCGGTGGATCGCGCAGCAAGGCGCCGCCGCCGAAGAATGTGTGGTGGCACTGGTCGGCGGAGAAGATCGCCCTCGAACGACTCCTCGCGATCGGGAAGGTCGTGTGCGTCGAGCGGCGCGGATGGAAGCGCGTGTACGACCTCTCGGAGCGCGCGATCCCGACCCGGCTCCGCGAGCTCGAGGAGGACGATGAGACGTGCTACGCGAAGCTCGTCGCGCTCGCTGCAGACCGCATCGGGGTGGGCACGCTGGGCGATCTCCGAAGCTACTTCGGTGCCGTGCAGCACGGCGGAATGCAGCAGCCCCACGCCCGCGCCGCGATCGCGCGCGCGAAGCTCGAGCCGGTGCGGGTCGAAGGCTGGAATGAGCCGGCGTGGGCACCACGCGCGGCGCTCCGTTGGCTCGGCGCGCGTGCCGCGCATCGCACGACGCTCATCTCGCCGTTCGACTCGCTGATCTGGGATCGGCAGCGCACCGCGCGGATCTTCGGGTACGCCCACAAGTTCGAGGCCTACGTGCCCGCGGCCGACCGGGTGCACGGCTACTTCGTCATGCCGGTGCTCGCGGGCGGCAAGCTCGTCGGCCGAGTCGATCCGGGCCGGAGCGGGACGACGCTCGTCGCGAAGCGCGTGAGCGGCGAGCCGGCGGCCGCGAAGCAGATCGCCCGCGCGCTCGTCGAGGCCGCGCGCTGGGTCGGCTGCGACGACGTCACGGTCGTCGAGGCGCGGCCGGCGCCGTTCAAGGCGGCGCTCCGCGCCGCGCTCGCCAGCCGGCGGTGACGACCTTCGCGCTCGCGCTCGTCCTCGCGTCGGCTGTGGCGCACGCGACCTGGAACCTCTTCGCCAAGCGGGCGGGCGGCGGCGCGCCGTTCCTCTGGCTCGCGCTCACGCTCGCGATCCCGCTGTACGCGCCGATCGCGGTCGCGGTCCTGATCATCACCGGTGCCGCGATCGGACCGCTCGATGTCCTCTGGATGTTCGTGAACGGCGCGCTGAACGTCGCGTACTTCATCTTCCTGCAGCGCGGCTATCGCGCCGGCGATCTCTCGATCGTGTACCCGCTCGCTCGCGGCACCGGTCCGGTGCTCGCGACGGCGGCGGCGGTCCTCATCTTCGGCGAGCGCCCGACGCCGGTCGCGATCGCGGGGGCGGTCGCCATCGCGGGCGGGGTCTTCGTGCTCACCGGCGATCCACGCAGGCTCCGTGAGCGTGGCGTGGGCACGGCCGTCGGATACGCGCTGCTCACCGGCGTGACGATCGCGACGTACACGCTCTGGGACAAGCGCGCCGTGAGCGCCCTTCTCATTCCACCGGTGCTGTACGAGTGGGGCGCGAACGTCTTCCGGGCGCTCATCCTCACGCCCGCTGCTCTATCCCGGTGGACCGAGGTGAAGGCGGAGTGGACAGCGAACCGCGCCGCCGCGCTCGCCGTCGCCTCGCTTTCGCCGCTCGCGTACATCCTCGTCTTGACCGCCCTCGCGATCAGCCCGGTGAGCTACGTGGCGCCGACCCGTGAGATCGGGATCCTGTTCGGCGTGCTCCTGGGCGCGCGGACGCTGGCCGAGGCCGATATCGGAAGGAGATCGATCGCGGCGATCCTGATGGTGGGGGGCGTTATCGCGCTCGCGCTCGGCTAGTCTGACCCGCCGGATGGGCGAGGGCCTGCTTCTCGAGGCGAAGGGCGTGGAGCGCACGATCGCGCGGATCCGCTGGGGCGCCGCCGCGCTCGACATCCTCCTGGGCCCGTTCTTCCCGAACCTCTGGCTCCCTGGCGTCTTCCTCCTCGGCGGGGCGATCATGACCTACGGCATCGCGATCCTGCGCGCGTCGGAGCGCGAGAGCTCCCTCGAGCGGCACCGCAGGATCGCCGCGATCTCGTTCGGCTGCGACCTCTCCGTGCTCGTCATCGCGCTCTTCCTGTTCTCCAGCGACCCGGCGTGGGTCACGTACCTCATCGCCATGGTCGTCATCATCACCGGTGCGTTCCGCTTCGGCACCGTCGGCACATGGAGCGCGACGATCGTGAGCTCGGTCGCGTACCTCACGGTGGCCGCGTTCCGGCAGATCGAGTTCGGCTTCGCGATGGCGCCCGAGCGCGCGATCTTCACCGTGTCGGTGTTCGGGCTCACCGGTCTCCTGCTCGATCGCGGGCTGCGCGAGCTGCGCCAGCTCCGAGACGAGCGCGAAGGGCTCATCACCAGCCTGCAGCGTCGCGTCGCGGAGGATGCCGCGATCGAGCAGGTCATGCGCATCGTCGCCGCGGTGCCGTCCGCGGACGCGATCATCCCCGCGGTCCTCCGCGCGAGCCGTGATGTCCTGCGGTTCGATCGAGCCACCGTCTTCATCGCCGACGACGATCTCGGGGAGTACCGCCCGCTCTACCGGCTCGCCGGCGACGCGACGATCGCCGACGTCCCGCCGCCGCGGCTGCGGCTCGGCGAGGGGCTCCTCGGCGCGGCGATGACCGGCGGCTCCACGCTGCTCGTACGCGATCTCCTCGCGGACCCGCGCTACGTGAAGGTCCGGCCGGACGAGTCGGCCCGTTCCGTCGTGCTCGTGCCGCTGCGCGTGCGCGGTCGGACCGTCGCGGTCTTCTCGCTCTCGCGCGGTCTTCCCGACGCCTTCGGCGCGGACGACGTGCGGCTGGCCGAGACGGTGGCCGGGCTCATCGCGCAGGTGCTCGAGAACGAGCGCCTCTTCGCGGAGGCGAGCCAGACCCAGGCGCTGCGGGCGGCGGACACGCTGAAGGATGAGTTCCTCGCGACGATCAGCCACGAGCTGCGCACGCCGATCACCGTCATCGGGGGCTCGCTCGAGCTGCTCGCCCAGGGTCGCCGGGGCGACACCGATCAGCTCATCGCGCAGGCTCGCCGTCATGTCGAACGGCTCGGCCGTACGGTCCAGGATCTCCTCGACCTCGCGCACCTGCAGGAGACGCGGATCGAGCTCGAGCGCGAGTACGTCTCGCCGAGCGTCCTACTCAACGAGGCCGCCGGCGCGCATGCGGTCCTCGCGGCGAAGCGCGGCCAGGACATCGCCGTGAGCGCGGACGGCGCGCCGCCGCTCGCGTACGTCGATCGACGCCGGATGCAGCAGATCCTGGGGAATCTCGTGGCGAACGCGGTCCGCTACGCGCCCGAGCGGAGCACGATCACGCTCGGCGCGTCCGCGGGCGACGGCCGGCTGCGCCTCACCGTCAGCGACGAGGGTCAGGCGATCCCGGAGCCCGAGCGCGCGCGGCTGTTCGACAAGTTCTACCGTCGCCCGGCGCATCGGGACGAGCCCGGCGGCTCAGGCCTCGGCCTCGCGATCGCGAAGACGCTCGCCGAGATGCACGGTGGCACCGTCCTCGTCGAGGACCATGCCCCGACGGGCAACACGTTCGTCGTGGAGCTGCCCGTTTGAGGGTCCTCGTCGTCGACGACGAGGCCGACGTCGCGAATCTGGTGAAGATGGGGATCACGTACCAGCGTCCCGAATACGAGATCGTCGAGTCGCACAGCGGCGTCGAGGCGCTCGAGCGCGCGGCGCGCGAGCCGTGGGATCTCGTCATCCTCGATCTCACGATGCCCGAGGTCGACGGATTCACCGTCCTCGGGGCGCTCCGCGGCGGAGGAAGCGACGTGCCGATCATCGTCCTTACCGCGCGCGACGCCGAGCAGGATCGCGTGCGCGGCCTGGAGCTCGGCGCCGACGACTACGTGACGAAGCCCTTCAGCCAGAAGGAGCTCGTCGCGCGGATGGACGCCGTCCTACGACGCTATCGCGCCGGCACCGACGCGACACGAGCGAACGGGCTCGAACGCGGCGACCTGCGGATCGACTTCGGCACGCGGCGGGTGACGGTCCGCGACCAACACGTCCCGCTCACGCCGACGGAATACAACCTCCTGTTCCAGCTCGTCACGAACCCCGGCCGCGTGATGACGCACCACGATCTCCTCAAGAAGGTGTGGGGCGACGAGTATCGCGAGGAGGTCCACTACCTCAAGGTGTATGTCGGCCGCCTGCGGTCGAAGCTCGAGCGCGATCCCGCGAAGCCGGAGCTCATCCTCACCTCGCGTGGCGTGGGATACGAGTTCCCGGCGCGCTAGCGTCGCCGCGCCACATCGGCGCCCTCGATCGCGAGCAGCTTCCGCTTCGCGTCCAGACCGCCCGCGTACCCCACGAGCGCGCCGTTCGCACCGACGACCCGATGGCAGGGCACGACGATCGGGATGGGGTTGTGGTTCAACGCGCCGCCGGCAGCACGCGACGCCTTCGCGTTGCCCGCGCGCCTCGCCACCGTGCCGTACGTGCTCACCGCGCCGAACGGGATCTTCGCGGTCGCCGAGAGCACGCGCGTCTGGAACGGCGTCAGGCCCGAGAGGTCGACGTCGATGTCGAACGTGTGACGCCGGCCGCGGAAGTACTCGTCGAGCTCGCGCGCCAGCGCGCTCGAGCGCCTGTGGTCCGGCACGACGCCCGGACCGTACACGCGCACGAGCCGGCGGAGCTCGCTCTGGGACGGCTCGTCGCCGTAGTGGATCGTCGTCACGCCCTTCGGTCCGATCGCGACCCAGAGCGGTCCGAGCGGAGAGGCGAGCACGTCGTACCCGATCGTCGTGAGCCCCTCCCGCTTCGCCCGCCCGAGCAGCCGCTCGCGGGCTTCGCCCATGGCAACATCCATCGTCATCTCTAGGCCACCGCCGCTTTCACTTTTCTCAACGCTTCGCTCACGCGGGCTCGCGCCGCTTCCTCGCTGCACTCGAGCGCCATCGCGATCTCCGCGTACGCCAGCCCCTGCACCTTCCGCAACACGAACGCGGCGCGCTGACCCGCGGGAAGGGTCTCGATCGCGCCCGCGAGATCCGCGAGCGTGACGTCGTCCCGCTCCGGCGCCGCGAGGGCCAGGTCGTCGACGTTCGCCACGATCCGCTTCGCGCGCCGCTCGCGGTCGATCGCCCGGTTCGTGGCGATCTTGTAGAGCCACGCCCGCTCGTTCCCGCGCCGCGGCGGGGGCCAGGCTCGGAACGCCGCGAGGAACGTGTCCTGGTACAGATCCTCGGCGTCGGCCCGCTGGCCCGACAGCCGGAGGGCGTACGCGAAGAGCTCGCGCTCGTGGCGCTCGAGGAGCTGGCCAAAGGTCAGCGGATCGTTCTGCACGCTCGTCCATTGAACGCGGCGCCTACCAGGAATGTGAGAGCGAGTCCCTCACTGACTTGGCGCCTCCGGTGGTCGGTACAGGCCGAGGTCCGTGATGCTCCGACCGGTGTCATCGAGGACCGTCCGATCGCCGAGGTCGTGCTGGAGCGTGATCGGGACGGGGATGAAGATACCGATCGCCGGCCAACTCCCGCTGGGAGCCCGCCCGCGCACGATCACCGTGACCGTCGTGGCGTCCTCTCGGGCCGAGTGTTCGGTGATCTCGTAGCTCAGCCCCACCATGACCGTCACGACGATCTGCCGAGGATCGCCGCTCCGCTGGAAGTTCCGAATCGTGACGCTGTGCGACGTGCCAAGCCCGCCGGCGACGACGAACACGATGACGAAGGCGATCAGGAACAACACCGCGGCCGCGAGCCATCGCGCACGGCGCGATAGCTCACGCATCGAGGTCGCTCGGCCGGTCGACGTCACGGACGACACCGCGGTCGGTCACGTCGACGTCGACGCGGAGGTCGGGGTGGCGCTTCAGGATGTCGTGCAGCGTGAGCGTCGCCTCAGCGGCCCGGATCTCGTCGCGGAGCGCCGGCGGGAGGATGACCGGATGGCCGCGCTTGCCCTGGTAGCGCGGCGACACGATCGCGGGCCGTGACGCGAACACGTCGAGGAGGATCGCGACCGTCCCGCTCTGGACGAACGGCATATCCGCCGGCAGCACGAGGAGCGCATCGCCCTGGGCCTCGGCCATCCCCGCCTGGAGCGACGAGAACATCCCGCGCGAGGGGTCAGGGTTGACCACGGGCCAGACCCGCGCGTCGCTGAAGGCGTTGACATCGCGCTCGAGGTCGTCGGCGTCAGGCGCCACCACGACGATGACCTGATCGACGCCGCCGTTCAGGAGCGCCGCGATCGTCCGGTCGAGGAGGGGCTCGCCGTCGACCAGGGTCAGCAGCTTCTTCCCGCCGAAGCGCTCCGCGCTGCCCGCCGCGGGTACGACCGCGACGCTCCGCATCTAGTTGTCGCGGAGCGACGCGAGCGCGCGGGTCGCGAAGACCGGCACGGTCTTCTTCCGCTGCGCGATCGTCCCCGACGTGTTGTCCATCGGTCGGGCGAGCTTGTGCGCAGCGGCGGCCGCGGCCGCGATCGCGTCGTCCTCGAGCTTCGAGCCGACCAGCGCCGTCGCGGCTGCATCGACGAGCATCGGTCGAGAGCCCACGGCGGTCATCGCGACGCGCGCCTCGCGCACGATCCCGCGTTCGAGCCGGACCGCCGCGGCGAGCCCGACGATCGGGAAGTCGAATGACCCGCGGTCGCGCAGCTTCAGGTAGGTGCTCCGCCACCCGTCGGCCGCCGGCAGCAGGATCTCCGTGACGATCTCGTCACGGCCGATCGTGAGGTGCGCGATCCCGTCCTCGCGGTAGAGGTCGGCGAGGGCCAGGACGTGCGTGCCGCCGGCGCTTACGGTGCGGACGCTCGCGCCCAGTGCCAGGAGCGCGGGCACGGTGTCCGCGCTCGCGACCGCGAGGCATCGCGGGCTCGACGGCGCGACGCGACAGACGACCGACGGATCCGTCTTCATGCAGTTGCCCTCCGCCATCCGCCAGAACAGCGATTGGTCGTACCAGTTGCAGCGCGTGTCGAGGCAGAGGTTGCCGCCGATGGTGCCCATGTTGCGCAGCTGCGGGGTGGAGATGGAGATCGCGGCCTCGGCGAGGGCGTGGTGGCCCTCCGCGATGCGCGGGTCCTTCGCGACCATCGTGAGGGTCGCGCCGGCGCCGATGGTGACACCGGTGCCGATGGAGATGGTGCGGGGCAGCGCCTTGCCGAGCGCGATGAGCGTCGTCGGGGTGAACTGGCGCCGCTTCATGTTCGGGAAGAGGTCGGTGCCGCCGGCGACGAGCATGACCGCGATCCCCGGCGTCCCGGTCTTCGCGGCGTCCTGCTCGGCCGCGCGGTGCTCCTGAAGGAGCAGCGCGGCGTCGTGCACGGTCGCCGGGGTGTGCAGCTGGAAGCGGGGGAGCCTAAGCATCGCGCTTGCGCTCCCGCGCCTCGGTCGACGCGTTGAGGCGTCGCAGCGCGCCTTTCGGATCTCTTCCCGATCCGAGTCCGTCCGGACCGACACGCGTCTTCTTCTTGGCCAGCGCGTCGAGGATCTTGTCGGGCGTGATGGGTGTCTCGTCGAACCGCACGCCGATCGCGTCGAACACGGCGTTCGCGATCGCCGGGATGACCGGGTTGAGCGGCCCTTCGCCCGCCTCCTTGCCGCCGTACGGGCCCTCGGCGTCGACGGTCTCGACGATGATCGCCTCGAGGACGGGCGTGTCGAGCGAGGTCGGGATCTTGTAATCGAGGAGCGACGGCTTCTTGTGCAGGCCGCCTCGGAACACCTGCTCCTCGCCGATGATCTCGCCGTACCCCATGTACGCGGAGCCCTCGACCTGGCCCTCGACGTTCGTCGGGTTGAGCGCGCGGCCGCAATCGTGCGCCGTGACGAGCCGATCCACGGTCAACACGCCCGTCTCGCGATCGACGGTCACCTCGGCCACGCACGCCTGATACGAGTACGCGGGCGTCGGTCCCACCCCGGCGCCCTTGAACGTGCCGCCGATCCCCTTCGGCGGCTTGTACCAGCCGGCCGCCGACAGCGTGCCGAAGCGCGCCTCGGCCGCGACCGCGGCATCGGTGAAGGTCACGAACTTCTCGGGATCCGCTTGGTCGTAGTAGCGGCGGTAGGCCGACAGGATCCGTTCGGCCGGCACGCCGAGCTGCTCCGCGGCAACGGTCGCGAGCTGCTCGCGCAGCTTCGCCGCGGCGTCCTTCACCGCGTTGCCGGCCATGAACGTGACGCGCGAGCTGTACGAGCCGAGGTCCACCGGCGCGAGCGACGTGTCGCCGGACACGACGTGCACGTCCTCGGGGAGCACGCCGAGCATCTCCGCGGTCACGGACGCGAGCACGTTGTCCGAGCCCTGCCCGATCTCGGCGGTGCCGCAATACACGGTCACGCCACCGCCGCGATCGATCTTCACCGTCGCGCCGGAGTGGGGCATCTCGTTCCAGTAGATCGGGAGGCCCGCGCCGGAGATGTACGCGCTGCCTGCGATGCCGATGCCCTTCCCGAACGGCAGCGTGCCGTGCTTCGCGCTGAAGTCCGTTCGCCTACCGGCACGTTCGAGGCACTCGCCGAGGCCCATCGTCGTGATCCGCAGGTCGTTCACCGTCCGCGAGTTCGCGGGCTGGAGGATCCGCTGCCGGTACGCGAGCGGGTCGAGCCCCAGGTCCGTCGCGATCTTGTCGAGCTGCGCCTCGAACGCGTAGCGGGGCTGCGTCGTGCCGTGGCCGCGCTTCGGGCCGCAGGGCGGCTTGTTCGTGTACACGCGGACGCCGTCGAACTTGTACGCGGGCACGCGGTAGGTGACCGTGAGCAGCGCGCCGGTGTAGTAGGTCGTCGCGATGCCGTACGAGGCATACGCGCCACCGTCGAGCCAGCTCTGGAAGTGCACCGCGGTGATCTCGCCGTCCTTCGTGACGCCGGTCCGGAGGTGCATCTTCACCGGGTGCCGGCCGCGGTGGGCGTAGAAGACCTCCTCGCGGTCGAGGGTGAACTTCACCGGACGCTTCGTGCGGAGCGCGAGAAGGCAGGCGGCGAACTCGTGGGCGAACGGGTCGCTCTTGCCGCCGAACGCGCCGCCGTTCGGCGTCGCGACGACGCGGATGCGCGCACGCGGCACGCCGAGGACCTTCTCGAGCTCGCGATGCAGGTAGTGCGGGACCTGGGTGCAGGTCCAGAGGGTGACGTTCCCGTTCGCCTCGCCGTTCGCGACGCAGCTCTGCGACTCGATCGGCGCGTGGGTGTTGCCCTCGAAGAAGAACCAGTCGTCGCGGACGTGATCGGCCTTCGCGAAGCCGGCCTCGAGGTCGCCGAAGCTGAGGTGGACCTCCTTGAACACGTTGCCGCGTTTGCTGTCCTCGTGGATCTTCACGTCCTCGCGGGTCAGCGCTTCCTCGATGCTGAGGATCGGCTCGAGCGGCTCGTAGTCGACGCGGATGAGCGAGAGCGCCTCGAACGCGGTGTCCTCATCGAGCGCGGCCACCGCGGCGACCGGCTCGCCGACGTAGCGCACCGTGTCGACCGCGAGCGCCGTCTCGTCCTGCGTCGACGGCATGATCCCCATCTTCTCGGGCATGTCGGCGCCGGTCACGACCGCGACGACGCCGGGGTGGGCGATGGCGCGAGACACGTCGATCTTGCGGATGCGCGCGTGGGCCTCCGTCGAGCGCAGCAGCCGTCCGTAGAGCATTCGCGGCAGCACGATGTCGTCGGCGTACTTCGCCTGGCCGGTCAGGTGGGCCCAGGAGTTCACCTTCGGCAGCCGGCGGCCGAGGACCGAGAGGTCGCTCATTTCGACGTTTGGTCCATCAACGGTAGGTGGCCGAGCGCGATCACGTCGGTCCATTCCTGCGCCTCGCCCTCGGTGAACACCGCTGCCTCGGCCACGATCCGCGCGCCTGCGCGACGTACCAGGTCGCGCATCGCCGACAGCGTGCTGCCCGTGGAGATGACGTCATCCACGATCGCCACGCGTTTCCCGTCGCAGAGTGCACGATCCTTCGCGTCGAGGAAGATCGTGCGCGGGTGGCCGGTCGTGATCGACTGGACCTTCGTCTCGAGGGCCTCGCCCATGTACGAGACGTACGTCTTGCGGAGGACGACGTACGGCAGCCCGAGCAGCGACGCGATCTCATACGCCAGCGGCACGCTCTTCGTCTCCGTCGTCACGATGAGCTCCGGGTCCCGCGGCTTCAGCCGCGAGGCGAGCTCGCGGCCGGCGGCCTTCGTCATCTCGATGTCGCCAAGGATGTTGAATATCGCGAGCCGCACGCCGCTCGGCACCGTGATGATCGGCAGGTCTCTCGTCAGCCCGGCCACCTCTACCCGGTGCGTCTTGTTCATATCGCCTTCGCCGCTTTGCTCAACGCAGGGGCTTCGCCCCTGCCACCCCGCGAGCCTTCTCGACGGCCTCGTAGATCGCCGTGTAGCCGGTGCAGCGACAGAGGTTGCCGGAGATGGCCGTCGCGATCTCGTCGCGCGTGGGCCGCGGGTTCGCATCGAGCAGCGCTTTCGCGGCCATCAGCATCCCCGGCGTGCAGTACCCACACTGCGCGGCACCCTCTTCCGCGAACGCGGTCTGCAACGGATCGAGGGTCGCGCCCGCCGCAAGGCCCTCGACGGTGGTGACCTCCGCGTCGCCGAGCTGGGACGGAAGGGTGAGGCACGAGAGCACCGGGACGCCGTCGACGAGGACGGTGCACGCACCGCACTCACCCAGCTCGCAGCCGTGCTTCGTGCCGGTGAGCTGCAGCTCCTCACGGAGCACCTCGAGCAACGTGTGATGCGGCTCGGCCGCGACGGTATGCGGCTCGCCGTTCACGCGAAGGTGGAGCAGCTCCTTCGTCACGCGACGGCCTCGCGCCGGCCGAGCTGCGCCGAGAGGACCGCGGCTTCGCGGGCGGCGCGCTCGCCGATCCGCTTGAGCGTCCGCATGTCGAGTCGCTCCTTGAAGCCGACGACGATGAGGACCGCGATGCGCCTCCCGCGAGCGTCGATGATCGGCGCGGCCGCGGCGCGCACGCCGGCGAGGTACTCCTCGTCGTCGTAACCGATGTCCGCGCCACCGGCCAGCACCTTCGCGTGCGCACCGACGTTCGCCGGCAAGCGGCGACCGATGGGCGCGCTCATATGCAGGTCGGTGCCCGGCTCGGCGCGCGCGGCGATCTCGACGCCCCCGTCCGTGACGATGCCGAGCAGCGCGGTCTCGCCGAATTCATCGAGGAGCGTCTCGAGGTGCGGCCGGGCCAGGTGGGTGAGATCGAAGCGCTGCCCGCCGCGGCGGAAGCGGCCGTCGCGGTCGCGCGCCACCAGGTCGTGCGAGACGAGCGTGAGAAGGATGTCGCGGACCGTGCCCTTCGACGCCTTGATCCGGCGGGCGAGCTCGGAGATGCCGAGGCCCTCGTCCTCGCGCAGCTCAGCGAGGAGCCGCGCCGCCTTGTCGACCGCCGGGACGACCCGGTACGTACTCTCTGCCATACGACGTCCTGCGGATGATACGACGGCCGGAAGTCGCCCGCCGATAGCATCACCCGAAGCGACAGGGGAGGACGCGATGCCAGCGGACCGGGCCCAGGTGCAGCTCCGCAATCCCGATCCGAAGAAGAAGGGGCCGCGGATGGCGAGGGAGACGTACGCCCTCGTCCGCATGGCCGCGCTCGCGACCCTGCCGGCGAGCGGCGCGGGTCTGACCCTCGAGGAGTTCCGTTCGAAGCTCGCGACCCGGCTCACGCGGACCAAGGGCTGGGACCCGTCGCTCAGCGCCCGGTGGTATGGGATGGCGATCAAGCTCGACCTCGAGGCTCGCGGCGAGCTGAAGCGGACCGGCACGCCTCAGCGTCTCGTGCGCGCGTGAGCGACGTCCGCTAGTGCAGATCGAGAACGTCTTCAGCCAGCTGCCGCAGGTGACGACCGACCGGCTCGTCCTGCGGCGGATGCGCGCCAGCGACGTCGACGACATCTACGCCTACGCCTGCGACCCCGACGTCGCGCGATACACCTCGTGGGCGCCGCACACGTCGCTCGATGAGACGCGCCAGTTCGTCCGCCGGATCCTCGACGCGTACCTCGAGAAGCGTGTAGCGAGCTGGGGGCTCGAGCTGAAGGCCGAGCGGAAGCTCATCGGGACCGGCGGCTACGGCTCCTGGGACATCCAGAACAGCACGGCGGAGATCGGCTACGTCATCGGGAAGCCGTACTGGGGTCAGGGCCTGACCAGCGAAGCGGTCACGGCCATGATCGACTTCGGCTTCCGCCGGATGTCGCTCAACCGCATCGTCATCCGGATGGATCCGCGCAATATCGGCTCTTGGCGCGTGGCGGAGAAGTGCGGGTGCCGGTTCGAGGGCATCGCGCGCCAGGTCGCGTACGCCAAGGGCAGCTTCGACGACCTCATGGTGTGGGCGATCCTGCGCGAGGACTGGTCGAAGCGCCCCGCGGCGCGGTAGAAGCGCCTGCGGCGGACGCGGCGAAGGCCGCGATGAGGAGGGACGGCGATGCCGACGGTCCGACTGCCTGAAGCGTCCGAGCACAGCGAGCTGGTCCGCAAGATCGACGCGTTGCTGCGGGAGATCACGAAGTCGCCGGCGATGACCCAGTCGGCGCGGGCCCAGGGCCTCCGACCATCGATTCTCATGGTCACGCAGGCCGAGCTCGCGCACGTCATGGCCAGCCGCACCATCCTGAACCAGCAGAAACGGATGCTCGCGCTCGCCGTCGCGGCGGTGAAGTCCGCGCCCTACGAGCTCTACGCGCATACGCACGCGCTGCAACGCGAGTACGGCATGAGCACGAGCGAGATCGTGGAGATCGTCGCGACGATCGCCCACGTCACCGCGATCAACCTGTTCGAGAACGCGATCGCGGCGTTCAAGGACGTGGCGCCGATGCGCGCGCTCGAGCAGTCGACGCCGATCCTCGTCGAGGTGCGCTCGAAGCTCGGGAGCGTGCCGCGCTACTTCCAGTACATGGCGAGCGACCCGGCGTTCTGCCGGCTGGTCCTCGAGCGCGAGATCGCGACGGTGCACGAGGGCGACGTCTCGCGGCTCAACAAGGAGCTCGTCGCGTACGGGACCAGCCTCGCCAACAGCGCGCTCTACTCGGTGAGCCACCGCGCCGACACGCTGAAGCAGCTCGGCATGACGAACGAGCAGCTCTTCGAGGCGACGACCGCGGTGACCGTGTTCGTGAAGAACGCCGCGTTCTCGACCGGCCTGCAGCTGGAGCCCGTGACGCAATAGGTACCCGATTTCCGGCGGCAATGTCGAAACGGCCACCCGCCGTTCGATGTCTAAGTGGGGCTTCGACGAGCGCAAGCCCGGGAAAAGAGCACGAGGAGACAGCGATGCGTGTGCTGATCATGGCCAAGGAAGGCGAGCGGAACGAGGTCGCGACGCCCCCGTCGCCGGAGGCGATGGCGGCGTACCAGACGTTCAACGAGGAGCTGGTCAAAGCCGGCGTGGTCGTCGGTGCGGGGCGGCTCGCGCCGAGCGCGCAGGGAAAACGCGTGCGATTCGACGGGAAGAAGCGGACCGTGATCGACGGTCCGTTCGCGGAGACGAAGGAGCTCGTGGCCGGGTACTGGCTCTGGCAGGTGCGTTCGATGGACGAGGCCCTCGAGTGGCTGAAGCGGGCACCGTACGACGGCGGGATCTTCGAGGTCCGCGAGATCTCCATGAGCGAGGGTGTCTGACGGAACACTCCGCGGAGGCGCACCGCGCGATCGAAGCGATCTGGCGGATCGAATCGGCCCGGCTCATCGCCGGGCTGGTTCGCATCGTCGACGACATCGGGACGGCGGAGGAGCTCGCGCAGGATGCCCTCGTGGCTGCGCTCGAGCAGTGGCCGACGTCGGGCGTTCCAGAGAGACCAGGGGCCTGGCTGATGGGGACCGCGAAGCATCGCGCGATCGACGTCGTCCGCCGCCGCCGGACGCTCGAGCGCAAACACGAAGACATCGAACGCGATGTCGCGCGGGCTCGGGAGGGCATTGACCTGGACGCGGCGCTCGACGATGACGTCGGTGACGATCTCCTCGGCCTCATCTTCATGGCCTGCCATCCGGTGCTCTCGAAGGATGCTCGGGTCGCCCTCACCCTTCGGGTGCTCGGCGGTCTGACGACGGACGAGATCGCGCGAGGCTTCCTCGTGTCCGTCCCGCGCATCGCCCAGCGCATCGTCCGGGCGAAGCGGACCCTGGCGGAAGCGCGCATCAGATTCGAGGTCCCCGACGGTCCCGACCGTGCGGCGCGTCTCGCGTCGGTCCTCGAGGTCATCTACCTGATCTTCAACGAGGGCTATGCCGCGACCGCGGGCCAGGACTGGGTCCGTCCGGCGCTGTGCGAGGACGCACTTCGTCTCGGCCGCATCCTCGCTGAGCTCGTTCCGACCGAGCCGGAGGTCCACGGGCTCGTGGCGCTGATGGAGATCCAGGCGTCGCGGCTACATGCCCGGGTCGGACCATCCGGCGAGCCCGTCCTCCTGCTCGATCAGGATCGGGCGCGCTGGGATCGCCTGCTCATCAGCCGTGGCCTCGCGGCGCTCGAACGGGCCGAGGGCCTCGGAGGCGCGATGGGTCCCTACGCGCTGCAGGCCGCCATCGCCGCGTGTCACGCTCGCGCGACGACGGCGGCGGACACCGACTGGTCGCGCATCGTTGCGCTCTACGACGCCGTCGCGGAGCTCGCGCCATCTCCGGTCATCGAGCTGAATCGGGCGGTCGCGGTGGGAATGGCCTTCGGTCCGGCCTCCGGTCTCGACCTCGTGGATGCGCTCATCGGGGAGCCGTCCCTCAAGGCGTACTACCTGTTGCCGGCCGTCCGCGGTGATCTGCTGAGGAAGCTCGGACGGCCTGCCGAGGCGCGCACGGAGTTCGAGCGTGCCGCGCTGCTCACCGAGAACGAACGGGAGCGAACGCTCCTCCAGAGGCGAGCCGCGGAGTGCGCCGCGGAAGCGATCGCGGGCGACTAGATCGTCGCCGCGTGACGACCTAACGCGCTCGGCCGACCGCGCAGCGTTCTCCTTAACTGTGACGCCATCTGCTCTGGCGCATCGACCCGTGCCTCGCGATCTAACAGCGGGCGGCCGACCGCTTGGGATCAGTCCTCTGTCATCGCACCGAGCGAGCGGGCATGAACCGGCCTCAACCGTCCGTCGCGTCGCGTTAGTCGGACTGTGCCGATCGGAGCAGCGTCGCGTCGACTCGTCCGTGTCATGTTCGGCGGACTCGCCGTCATGGTCGCTCTCGTCTCGGTCGGCGTCGCCGCAGCGCTGGAGATCGACATCACGCGGATGCGGCCTCCGGATGCTGCCATTGCGATGGTCGAGGTGTCCGCGCCGCGTGCGGCCGATCGAGTGATCGCTCGAAAGAGCGCCAGCGGGCCATCGAGCGTCGCTCAGCGGGCGACCAGCGCGCCGGGTGCTGCATCCCAAAGCGCGCCGGCGCCGGTCATCGCAAGCGTCCCGGTCGAGAAGAGCGCTCTTCAGCAGCGGTACGAGCCGCTCGCTCGGGCGGCTGCCGCGAAGTACGGGATCGACCCGGACGTGTTCGTTCGCCAGATCACGCAGGAGTCCCATTGGGATCCGACGACCATCTCGCCCGCGGGGGCGCAGGGGATCGCCCAGTTCATGCCAGCGACCGCGGCGAGCCGTGGCGTCGATCCGCTCGACCCGATCGCGGCGCTCGACGCGGCGGCGAAGCTCGACCACGAGAATCTCATCGCCTTCGACGGTGATTACGCGAAGATGCTCGCCGCATACAACGCGGGCCGCGGGTCGGTCATCCGCTACGGGGGAGTCCCGCCATTCCCCGAGACCCAGAACTACGTCGCCTTGATCCTGGGCGCCGACGGTCCTTCCAATTGATCAGCAGGATCGTCGGCCCGACCGTCTACGTAGCCTGACATGAAAGAGCGCGGCTTGCGCCGCGCTCTCAGGTATCGCAGGGGCTGCGCCCCTTCCAACCCGGGTTAACGCAGGGGCTGCGCCCCTTCCACCCAGGGTCGAGCGCTAGTGCGAACAGGCCTTCGCGGTACCTGAGTCGCCGGCGGTCTTGAATGACTGACCGCAGCCGCAGCTCGAAACGGCGTTCGGGTTGCGGAGGGCGAACCCGCCGCCCATGAGGGCGTCGACGAAGTCGATCTCGCTGCCTTTGACGTACATCGCGCTCATCGGGTCGACGACGACCTTGACGCCGTCGTTGTCGACGATCGCGTCGCCTTCCTCGATCCCCTCGGCGAAGGTCATCCCGTAGGAGAATCCCGAGCATCCGCCCGGTGTGACGTAGACACGAAGCGCCAGGTCCGCGCGACCCTGCTTCGCGATGATCTCCTTGAGCTTCTCCGACGCCTTGGCCGTGAGGGTCACGACGGCGTCGCTGGTGCCGGTCTCCGGGGTGGTGTCGATCGCCAAGACGGTCCTCCTGCGAGTGATCCGACGCTCATTCTAGGGCCAGCACAGCGGCTTCCCAAGTGTGACTTTCGGCCCTATTTACGGGCCGGACGCCTGCGGAACGCTTGCTACTACGCGGCCGCGAAGCGACGCGGAGCACGCTTTGCTTACGCTCGGCGGATGCCCGTCCTCGCCCTCCATCACGCCCAGGTCTTCTATCCGGCGGGCGAGGAAGCCCGCGCCCGCAGGTTCTACGGCGCCCAGCTCGGTCTGCGTGAGATCGAGCGGCCCGCGTCGCTCCGGGCCCAGGCCGGCCTGTGGTTCGAGGTCCCCGGCGGCGCGCACGTCCACCTCGCGGTCGAGAAGGAGCTCGCGCTCCATCCGCGGCGCCATTTCGCGCTCCGCGTCGACGACGCAGCGCGGATGCGCCGCGAGCTCGAGGCGCAGGGCGTCCGCTCCGAAGACGCGACCGAGATCACCGGCTGGACGCGGTGCTACGTCTTCGACCCGTTCGGCAACAAGATCGAGCTGGATCAGATCCCGTGAGCGCGTTCCACTTCTCGCCCCGGCCGAACCGCGCCAACGAGATCGAGTGGCGGACTTGGGGCGACGACGCCTTCCGCGAGGCGAAGACGTCGAACAAGCCGGTGCTGCTCGCGATCAGCGCGGTGTGGTGCCACTGGTGCCACGTCATGGACGAGACCTCGTACAGCGACGCGGACGTGATCCGGGGGATCAACGAGCGCTACATCCCGATCCGCGTCGACAACGACGAGCGCCCCGACGTGAACCGCCGCTACAACATGGGCGGCTGGCCGACGACGGCGTTCCTCACGCCGGACGGCGAGATCCTGAACGGCGCGACGTACATCCCGCCCGATGCGATGCGCCACTACGTCGCGGAGGTCGCCGACGTGTGGCGCGACAAGCGTGACGAGCTCGAGCCGCGGTTGCGCGAGATGAAGGAGCACGCCGCCCATGAGGCCGCGCAGCGGCCGGGCGACCTCGACCGCGGCATCGTCGACGCGATCTCCGCGCTGATCCGCGGGCAGTACGACCCGGAGTTCGGCGGGTTCGGGCGCGAGCCGAAGTTCCCGCAGCCGAAGCTGCTGCGGTTCCTGCTCGACGAATACCGCCGGACCGCGAGCCCCGACGTCGCGACGATCCTCCACAAGACCCTGGGCGCGATGGCCTCGGGCGGGATGTACGACCCGCTCGAGGGGGGCTTCTTCCGCTACTCCACGACCCGCGCGTGGGGCGTCCCGCATTTCGAGAAGATGCTCGAGGACAACGCGGAGCTGCTTGGGATCTACGCCGAGGCACACCGTACGTTCCCCTCCGCGGGGTACGACCGCATCGCTCGCGACGTCATCCGCTGGATGGACGCGACGCTCTGGCGCGAGGACGCGCAGGCCTTCGCCGGATCGCAGGATGCCGACGAGCGCTATTACGACCTCGACGCCGCCGGCCGCGCCGCGCACGGCGCGCCGTTCGTCGATCGTCGCGTGTACGCCGGCTGGAACGCCCTTGCCGCCTCGGCGTACCTGGCCGCGGCGAACGCCCTTGGCGACGAGCACGCCCACGAGCGCGCGGTCGCCGTGATGCGCTCGCTCGGCGCTCGGATGTGGGACGGGACGTCGCTCGCGCACGTCGACGGCGGCGACGGACCCGAGGTGCGCGGGCTGCTCGTCGACTACGCGGCCGCGATCGGCACGATCCTCGACGAGTACGAGACCGGGCAGCACCCGAACGCGCTTTCGGCCGCCGCGGGCATGGCCACGGCGATGCGCGCGCGGCTCGAGGATCCACAGCACGGAGGGTTCTGGGACGCGCCGGAGCGCGCGGCCCCCGGCCGTCTCGCGATGCGCGAGAAGCCGATCGAGGACGGGGCCGCGATGGCCGATGCGCTTCTGCGGATGGCCGCCCTGACCGGCGACGAGGTCTGGCGTGAGGTCGCGCTTCGCGCGTTGCGCGGGTTCGTCGGCGAGTACCGGCAGTGGGGACAGTTCGCCGCGGCCTTCGGGTCGACCGTCGCGCGGGCCCTGACGGAGGCGCGGCTCGTCGTGGTCGTCGGACCGGCGACCGACCGGGCGGCGAAAGCGCTCTGGCAGGTCGCGCTGCAGAGCGACGATCCGAACGGCGCGCGCCAATGGCTCGTTCCGGCGCGCGATGGCGAGCGGCTCGCCGCGCGCGGCTACCCAGTGGATCGCGTCGCGGCATACGTGTGCGTCGGGACGGTCTGTTCGGCGCCGATCGGCGATCCGGCCGGCTTGGCCGCCGAGCTGGCGCGCGCGCGACGGCGGTTCTCGACCGACTAGGCACGCCCCATGCGACGGTCGGTCGCATGGCACAGGCAACGATCAGCAAGAACATTCCCCTGAAGACCGTCGTCGGCATCTTCGGCGACGACCGCAAGGCCGCCGACGCCCTCCGCTCGCTCGACGCCGCGGGGTTCGACGCGGCCCGCGTGCAGATGACCGCCGACGATCCCTCACGTGCCGCCGAGGTCGGTGGCAAGACGTACGTCCTCGAAGGCTTCATCGGCGGTCTGCTCGTCGGCGTCCTCGTCGTCGTCGGCTTCTCGGCATGGGGTGGCCTCGGGCGCGACCCGATCGGAGTCGTCATCGGCGGGGTCGGTGTCGTCGGCGGAATGGCGACGATCGGCCTCGTGATCGGCCGCGCGATCGGACGCCATTCGCCGGACGCGCACCTCTTCGAGCGCGTCGTTCGCACCGGAGGGGCGGTCGTGTCCGTGCAATGCGCGGACGACGAGTGCGATCTCGCGGCGCAGCTCCTCGACGGCGCGGGGGCGCGCGAAGTACGGGACGAGCCGGGACCCGAAGCCCTCTAGCGACCCCTCGCGTATCGTGCGCCGATGCCCGACGCGCTCCGCGAGCGGCTCCGCGCGCACCGCTACGTGTTGCCCGACTACGACGGCGGCGGGCTGCTGAACGTCGCCGGCACGGTGCTGGATCTCTGCGGCGCGCGCCGGCCCGCGGATCCGCCGCCGCTCCGCGGGATCGATCCCGCGCTCCTCCGCGGCGTGCGCACGGTGCTCCTCGTGCTCTGCGACGGCCTCGGGAGCGATCAGCTCAGGCGGCTCGCGCAGGCCGGCGACATTCCGTTCCTTTCACGGATCCTCGATCGCGCCGCGCGAGGCGACGCGGCCCAGCTGCTCGACGCGACCACGATCTTTCCCTCCACGACCGCCGCCGCGATCACGACGCTGCAGACGGCGACCAGCCCGCAGGAGCACGGAAACATCGCGTACTTCCTCTGGCTCGAGGAGTTCGCGATGGTCGCGCAGATGCTCCGCTGGGGCCCCGCCGCGCAGCGGCGCGGCTCGTTCTTCGACGATCGCGCGATCGACCCGCGCTCGTACGCCAAGGTCCCGTCGATCCACAAGGCGATCCGCGATCATGGGGGCCGGTCGTACATCGTCGAGCCGGAGATCTTCCGCAACGAGGCGATGACCCGGATGCACGGCGCCGAGGCGACGTACATCGGCTACCTCCTTCCTTCCACCATGGGGGTACGGGTCCGCCAGCTGCTCGACGGCCGCGCCGAGGACGACTCGCCGCTCTACATCTACGCGTACTGGTCCGGTGTCGACACGGTGGCGCACTGGTATGGCCCGCGCGGCCCTGAGCATGCCGCCGAGGCGGCGCTCCTGGATCGCGACATCGAGCGCGCGCTCGGCGATCGCGACGCGGGCGACACGCTGGTCATCCTCACCGCCGATCACGGGCATGCGAGCGTCGATCCGGCGCGGTTGGTCGACCTCGAGGCCGACACCGAGCTCCGCGTGCTCCTGCGCAACCCGATCGCGGGCGAGCCGCGCGTCGTGTTCCTGCACACGGACCGCGCGGCGGACGTCAAGGCGTACCTCGAGCACGCGTACCCGGGGACCTTCTTCCTGATGGACCGCGACGAGGCCATCGACGCGGGCCTGTTCGGCCGCGGCGACCCGTCGCTCGTACGCAGGCGCGTCGGCGAGGTCCTCGCGATGATCGGTGACGATCGGGGCGCGTCGGTCGTGCGCGTCGATGGGCAGGTCGTGATGCATCGCGGCTCGCACGGCGGCATGACCGCGGACGAGATGCGGATCCCTGTCCTACTCTGGCGCGCGTAGTGGCCGTTTCCTCATATCTCCCCGACGTCGCCGGCGGTATGGTCGCGGCCGCGTCCTTCACGGATGACGGCGCGGCCGAGGGCGCGCTCGAGATCCTCGCCGCGTCGGACGTACGGCCGCAGGAGATCTCGGTCATCGCGCGCGACGACGCCCGCGCCGCGCGCGTGGCCGGCGACCGGGCCTGGTATCCGGGGAAGGACGAGCGCGGGCTCGGGAAGCTCCTCGGCAGGCTCATGCATCGTCTCCCGCGCGACGTGCGGGCGCGGTATGCCAAGGAGCTCGAGGCGGGGAAGATCGTCATCGTCGCCGCGGCGGGCGGGCAACCATCCGATACGCTCGCCGCGCTCCTCACTCGAGCGGGCGGCACCCTGGTCGACCAATGGTGGCAGGCGCCCGTGGCGCTCTTCGCGCCACCGGAGCTTGCCGGCCCCTTCTAGTTCTTGGCATCGAGCCTGCTTGTGCCTCCGTGAGCGCACGAAACGAGCCGTAGCGCACAAGGAGAGGAACGCTTCATGGGACAGACGAACATCAATACCCCCGCCCCGAGCGACGGCGGCTTTGGCGCGGGCATGATCATCGGGATCATCCTGCTGATCCTCATCGTGCTGGTGCTCGTCGTGTACGCCGGCCCGAAGATCTTCGTCAGCCCGACGAACACGAAGTCGTTCTTGGACCTGCTCCAAGCCATCGCCGCGTAGGAGGGCGTTCGCTAATCTCCTAGGTCGTGCGGATCGAGCATCCCTCGGCGGACAAGCGGAAGCGGAACGCGGGCGAGATCTTCGTCGGTGACGTGGATTCGCAACTCATCATCGGCGAGGAAGCCCGCGATCTCCGTTTGAACGAGCACACCTTTCGGAACGGGGCGCGGAACAAGCTGCACACGCACACGACCGACCAGATCCTCATCGTCACGGCCGGCGAGGGGATCGTCGCCACCGAGCACGAGGAGCGCGCGGTGCGTGCCGGAGACGTCGCGTACATCCCGGCGGGCGAACGCCACTGGCACGGCGCCAAGCCGGGGATGGATATGACGCACCTCGCGGTCCTCGGCTCGGGGAAGACCTTCATCGTCGCGGACGACCGGCCCGCCGACTAGGCGATCGCGGCCTCGATCCGGTCGATCCGCAGATCGTCGCGGTCGAGCACGACGAACGACGGCAGGCCGAGCGCCTTCCAGAGGGCGAGGCCATCGGTGCCGGCGTGCGCCACGACGAAGAGCGAGATGACCGTGCCGTGGCTCACGACGATCACGTCGTCCGTCGCCGGAAGCGCCGCGAGCCGGCCCATGACCGCGGCGTCGAATCGCGCGAGCGCCGCCTCGGCGGTCTCGCGCCCGAAGACCAGCTCGCGCGGGCGGGCGAACAGCGACGCGATGGCCGCGCCGTACTCCGCGTCGCCGAGCAGCTTGGTGTCGCGGCGGTCGTGCTCGTGCAGCCCCTCGACGATCTCGACCGGCACGTCGAGCTCCTGGCCGACGAGGGTCGCCGTCTCGACGGCCTTCGGCTCGATGCTCGAGGCGATCGCGCGGGCGTCGAACGCGCGGAGCCGTCCAGCGAGGGCGACGCAGCGGGCGGCACCTGCTGGCGAGAGCCGCCACGAGGCGGCGGGGACCGTCTCGACCACGGTCGGGAGCGAATGCTTCACGAGGACGAGGCTGCTCATGGCTCGCGAGCGCGGAATGAGAGCACCGCGAGCCCGAGCACGAGGGCGACCCAGCCGACGACGTAAAGCTCGAACGGCAGCGGCGCGGGCGCCGTCGCGAAGAAGGGATTGGCCGCCGCCGCCGGACCCTGACCGACCGCCGTGATCACCTGTGGCTCGAGCGCGTACACCGCGCCGCGCCAGAGGCCGTCCGTCGGCAGGATGAGCTTCGTCGCGGTGCCCACGTGCGTGATCGTCGCGTTGTCGAACGCCGCGCCGATCCCGCCCACGATCCCACCGATCCAGGCTATGCCGAAGAGCACGAGCGCGATCACCCCGCCGACCATGCCCGACAGGCGTGTCGACAGCATGAGCGCGAGGGTCATGATGACGAGTCCCTCCGCGATCGCGAAGGCGATGAACGCCATGGGCTCGGGCGGGATGTACCCGACGACCGCATTGACGACGCCGAGCTCGATCGCTCCCGCTCCACCGGCGTAGGTGGCGACGAGCGCCGTCAGACCGAGCCATTTCCCGATGACGTACTCCGTGCGCCCGATGGGGCGGGAAAGGATCGCGAGCGCGGTCCCGGACTCGACCTCGCCGCTGATCTGCGGCGCGGCCACGAACACCGCGGCCATCGCGAGCACGAAGCTGAACATGAACATCGTGAGGATGAGGAGCTGCGACGCGATGAGCTTCACCTGTGTATCGGGCAGCGGCGCGCCACGCTGGGTGATGCCCGGGATCCGCGAGAAGCCCCAGCCGGTGAGCGCGATCACGATGAGCGTGAGAACGAGCAGTGCGAGGAGCAGTCGGCGCCGCGCCCCTTCGCGGATGACGAGGCGCGCGATCACGAGCGCTCTCACGTGTTGCCCTTTCCGGGTTTCTCGAGCAGGCTGAGGAACCTGTCCTCGAGCGACTCGTGGCGCGGCTCGACCGCGTGGATGCGGCCGCCGCGGTCGACGATCGCTTTGACGAGATCGGGGACGCGATCGGCCGCGACGCCGCGCACGACGAGCCAGTCGCCTTCGCTCTGCGGGTCTCCGAACGCGCGGAGCGCGTCGTGCGCGCCGTTCTCGAGTCCGGTCGCGCGGATGCGCACGGAGTCGGTCACGAGCAGCTCGGCGAGCGTGCCCACCTGGATGACCCGGCCCTTGTCCACGATCGCAACGCGATCGCAGACCTGCTCGACCTCCGTGAGCAGATGCGAGTTGAGGAAGACCGTGGTCCCGCGTCCCTTGAGCTCGCGGATGACCTCGCGCACGTCGTGACGGCCCACCGGATCGAGGGCGCTCGTCGGCTCATCGAGCAGCACGAGCGCGGGGCGGCCAAGGAGCGCGACGCCGAGCCCGAGCCGCTGCTGCATCCCCTTCGAGTAGCCGCCGACGCGGTCGTCCGCGCGCTCCGCGAGGCCGACGATCCCAACGGCGTCCTTGATCTCCGCGTCCCAGACCGCACGGTCGAGGCCGATGAGCTCGCAGTGGACCCGCAGCACCTCGCGCGCGGAGAGCCAGTGCTGGTACCGGAACAGCTCGGGGAGGTAGCCGATCCCGCGGCGCGCATGCCGGTGGGCTGAGCGATCCGATATGGGAGCGCCCAGGACCCACGCCTCGCCGGAGCTGGGTCGCGCGAGGCCGAGCAGCAGCTTCACGGCGGTCGTCTTGCCGGCGCCGTTGGGTCCGAGGAAGCCGAACACGTCGCCGGTGGGGATCGACATGGTCAATCCCGCGAGCGCCGTGATCCGGCGATACCGCTTCGCGAGCTCGTCGGTGCGGATCGCGGGCGCGACGGACTCCATTACTTCAGGCTATTCGCGACCGCGAGGACCTCACTTTCGGTCAGCGTTCCGCCGACCACGTACACGAGCCCGTTCTGGACCCAGATGACGCCGCTCCCGAGGCCCGTCGAGTCGCCGACGAAGAGCCCGGTGGTCCCATGGACGCTCACGTTCTTCGCCTGCGCCTGCCCGACCGGGATCGGCACCGGCAGCGTCGACGCCGGGTCACCGATCGCGCGGATCTGCGCCGCGAGCGCGGGCGACACGCTCGGCTGCGACAGGAGGTACGACTGCAGCTCGGCCACGGTCGCGCCATCGGAGCTGACGGTCGGCGCCTTCGCGACGCCGACGTACAGCGCGCCGCTCGGCGAGCTCTCCCCGCCGTACGAGATCACGATCGCCGGTCCGCCGCTGAACACGAGCGTGCTGCCGTCGAGCTTCGCGGGCATCGGCGGAGCGGTGCGGCCGATCGCAGCCGCGCTCGCCTGCGCGAGCGACGCGTCGAAGACGAACGTCGCCTGGGTCCGCGCCATCGCGCCGTACGTCGCCGGCGCCGTGATCGACGCCGGAACGCGGACGCTGATCGGCGGGAGACCGGTCTCAGAAACCGCCGCCGCGAGGCTCGCGACCTGATGCGGCTCCGTCTGGCTCGGCCACGTGAGCTTCCCGAACTGCGAGAGCTGGCCAAGGGTCTTGATGTCCGTCGGGGTGATGGTCACCGCGGCGACCTGCTTCACCTCGAAGATCTGAAGGATCGAGTCCGCGACGCCGGTCATCGTCAGCGTCGTCGCGACGATCGCGACCGCCGCGGCCGCGGCGAGCCACTTCGCCTGGCGGGCGAACAGGAAGCCGGGGATCGCCCGCGCGGCCGGGCGAACGCCCGTGTGCTGAATGGTCGACGCGAGGCGCTCGAGTCCCGTATCGGCGTCCACCGCCAGCGGCGGCATGGCCAGGAGCTTTTCGTTGCTATCGATGTGGTCCACGTGAGACCTCCTTGCGAAATGCGTCGTGCGCGCGCCGCAGGCGCGTGCCCACTTGATCGATCTTCGTGCCGGTCGCCGCGGCGACTTCCGCGTAGCTGAGTCCGCTGTAGCGGAGCGCCAAGAGCTCGGCTGCGCCGCGCGGCATCCGGGCGAGCGTCGCGCGCACCTCCCGTGCGCGTTCGCGCTCGAGCGCCGCGCCCTCGGGGTCGGCGGACGCCTCGCGTCCGGTCGCGTCGCGCTCTTCGCGCGCCGTGCGTCGCGACCGCGAGCGGATCGCGTTCAACGCGGTGTGTGCCGCCGCCCGATGCAGCCAAGCAGGTGCGTATGGCATGTCGGGGGAATGCGCGCGGTAGAACGCGACGAACACGTCCTGGGCCACGTCCTCCGCTTCCGCCTGATCGCCGACCACCCGGTACGCGACGCGGACGACGCGCGCGTACTCGGCACGGAACAGCCGCTCGAAGGCGGCCGGGACCGCGGTCGCGCCGGTCGCGTTGGGCCGGCTGACCTGGGGCCGTTCGATCACTGCCACCGCATCGAGGTCCATGCGCTCATCGGTTCAAGCACCGCCGACGCATCGAATGTGACAGGTTCGCTCGCCACTTAACGACCGGGTAACGGGCACACCGGTTGCCTGACGTGCGGTCGATGGAACGACCTGCCGCAAAGGGCACGCTCGTGCACTTCCGCTGTGAGAATCCGGACCACGGACGTTCAGATGGGCGGCCGAGCGACACCGTCACGCTCGTCGAGGGCCTCTGGGCCTACTGCCCGCGCGATGTCCGGATCGGAGACCACGACTGGCACCCGACCGGCGGCGTGAAGATGGAGGAGCTCCTCCAAGCGGCGCCCTGAATCACTCGGGGAGCCGACCGAAGACGATCCGCGACGCGGCGAGCAGTCCGATGCCGAGCGCGGCGGACCATGACACCGACGAGATGAGCGGCGAGCTGAAGTCCGTGCCCGACATGAGCGCGTGGACGAACATGGTCACGAAGACGAGATAGCTCGAGCGGTGGATCCAGCGCCACAGTCGATCGTCCATCCGGCGCCGCAGCCAGCTCGAGACGGTGATCACGACGACGAGGTCGAGCGACAGCGTGCCCAGCCCGATCGCGAGCGGCGCGTAGCTCACCTGGAACGGCACCACGAGGTCGAGCGGCGTGATCTGCGCGGTCTTGTCCAGCAGGAGGGCCGCGACGTGGCCGAAGCCGAGCGGGATCCAGATCCAGGTCATGAAGTCGTGGAGCGACCGGAGCGCGCGGTTCGTCGCGAGGAAGTCGAGCACCGAGGTCCGCAGCGCGATGCCCGAGAGGATCGAAAGGCAGAGCGCGATGTACGCGGCGACCCCGGTGGCTCGAGCCACGATCCAGACGACCAGCTGCGGATCCACGCTAGGAAGTGTGCGTGAAGCTGATCGGGGGCAACGTCGCGCTCACGACGCCCGGCGCGAGGGTGAGCCGCGGGCCGGGCGTGATGGTCGGCGGGCGCTGGCCGGGGCGCGTCGTGAACAGCGGTCCCACCGTCGGCGCGGGGCTCGGTGTCGGGGCAGCCGATGCGGCCGGCTTGTCCGCCACCGGGGGCTGGAGCGGCGCGTTCGGGTTCTTCACGTGGCCGCGCGCGTAGTCGAACGAGCCAGCGAGCACGAACAGCGTGATGAAGGTCGCCGAGATCTTCAGCGACCAGGACGGCATCGCTACCCCGCGGCCGGACGGATGAACGGGAGCCGATCGAAGCTCGCGCCGAGCACATCCGGTCCGTCGACGCCGAGGTGCGACGTGAGGATCTCCTGGTACACCGACCGGAAGTCCACGTTGAAGCTCACGTTCTGCGAGCTGTCGAGCTTCGAGAGGCTCGGGGTCTGGCCGTACAGGCCGCCCTTCACCGCGTCCCCGATGAGGAAGACCGGCGCGGCGGTCCCGTGGTCGGTCCCGCCGCTCGCGTTCTCCTGCGGCCGGCGGCCGAACTCGGACCACGTGGCGATGAGCACGCGATCGGCCATCCCATATGCGGTGAGGTCCGCGTGGAACGCCGACACCGCGGAGTCGAGGTAGGCCATGAGGTCGGCGTGGCGGGTCTGCTCGGTGTAGTGGGTGTCGAACCCGCCGAGCGTGACGTGGAGGACCTTCACGCCGGTGCCGGTGACGATGAGCTCGGACGCGAGCTGGAGGGCGGCCGCGAGCTGGTTCTTCGAGCTGAAGACGAGCTTCTGGTTATCGGAGTACGCGGCCTTCGGCACGTACTTCGCGGCCGAGGTCTTCAGCTGCGCGACGGTGTCCCGCACCGTGGACATCGCGGTGTCGAAGAGCGCGCCGTAGATGCCCGGCGTGCTCGTGTAGAGCGTGCCCATCACCTTGTCGACGTTGTCGCTGTTGCCCTGGAACTTGAACGACGCCTGGTCGTTGATGACGGTCAACGTCGCCTGGAGATCGCGCAGCATCCCCGGCGTCGACGTCGTGCCGGTCGCGCAGCCGACGAGCGGGTGGCCGGCGGAGTCGTAGTTCTTCTCGATCGTCTTGCCGAGCCAGCCGTCCTGCTGGCGACGCGTCGGGTCGCCGGTCTCCCACACGCGGATCGAGTCGAAGTGCGAGAAGCTCGGGGCGGGGTAGCCGACGCCCTGGACGACGGCGACCTTGCCCTGGTCGAAGAGCGCCTTGATGCCCTTGAGGTTCTGGTGGAGGCCGTGGTCCTTGTCGAGGGGCAGCGCCGCGTCGGCTTCCTTGCCGAGGCTCGGCCGCAGGTCGCGGTACTTCGGGTCGCTCAACGGGATCACGGTCTGGAGGCCGTCGTTGCCGCCGCCGAGCTGGATCATCACGAGGATCTTGTCGTTCGTGACGCCCGCGCCCTTCGCGCTGTAGACGGCCTTCGCGAAGACGTCCGGCACGGCGGCGTATCCGGCGGCGAGACCGCGGGCGCCGGCCCCGAACACGAGCCCCTGCTGCAGGAAGTCCCGCCGCGAGATCTTGTCGATGCCGATGTTCTGCATGCTCATGTCGGATCTCCTATTTCAGCTGGAACTCGGGCGAGGCGAGGAGGATCAACCAGCGCGTCTGGTCGTCGCTCGACCCGTTGAGCAGCTGCGCGGTGCCTTCGCTGACGATGCCGTCGATGTGGGTCTGGTGCGCGCTCCCGAACGCCGGGAGCTTCGGCATCCCGCTGAGCGTCGAGACGACGAAGTTCACGCGCGTGAGCACGTTGTTGCTCGACACCCACGACGCGTTGCTCGGCCACCCGCCGACCTCCGGTGGATCGAAGAGCGCCTGGCCCATGCCCGATCCGGACGTCGCGATGGCTCGCGACAGCGCCGGCTGTTCGAGCGCGCGCGACATGTGGACCATCACCTCGGTCGGTGACTTCACGAGCGATCGGTATGCCACCGGTGAGAGGAACTCCGGGCTCATGAAGACATCGCGCATGAGCGTCTTGATGTCGTAGTTGCTCTTCTTCCACCCGGCGGCGATGCGGTTCACGTACGCGTCCGGCGGATCCTGCATCACGAACTCGCGCAGGACCTTGCGCGTGATGTACGGAGCGACCGAGTCCTGTTGCATGATCCGGTCGAGGACCATGTTCGTGTCCCACTGCTTCGTCACGCCGAGGTACGTGACGCTCCCCTTGTACGCGCGGTTCGGGTCGTAGATCCCGGTCTTCACCGTGTCCGCGACGAGGTTCTTCGGCGCGGCTCGGCCCTGCTGCTGGGCGCGCGCGACGAGGTAGTCGACCATCGGCTGGGTGAGCGGCTCGCGCCATCCGGCGAGCGCCTTCGCTCCGGCACGCACGTCGTCCTCGGTGAACGTGCCGACGCCCATCGTGAAGAGCTCCATGAGCTCGCGCGAATAGTTCTCGTTCGGCGCCTTCCCGGTGCTCTGCCCGAGGTCGAGGTAGCGGAGCATGCCCGGGTCGATCGTGACCTGGTACAGCATGTCGCGGAAGTTGCCGAGCGCGTTCCTCCGCCACGTCAGGTTCTGCCAGTAGATGAACGGCGTCTGCGTCGTGACCTTGCGGAAGTCGCTCGTGAAGTGACCGTGCCAGAAGTACGTCATGCGCTCCGCGAACGGGGTCGGCGTCGAGAGGATCTGATCGAGCCACCACGTCTGCAGCGCGGTCACGTTGATCGGCTTGTCCTGCGTCGCGGCGTCCGCGCCGGCGAGGTCCTTCGGCATCGCGGCCGGCGTCTCGATGAGCTTGTCGACGGTCGTCTTGAATCCGTCGCTCAACGCCGCGTCGTACTGGGCCTTCGTCATCCCGAAGGTCGCGCGCCGAAGGAGCTGCGCGACCTGCGCCTCGGGCCGCTCGAGCGGGCTGATCCAGTCCTTCGTGTTGACGATCGGCGCCGATGTCGGGTTGACGAGCGCGAGCGGATCGGGACCGAGCTTGTGGAGGCCGAGCACGCGGGTGGCCGCGAGCCCGATGGCCGCACCGCCCGCGCCGACGAGGACGGTCCGCCGGCTGATGCGCGGTCCGCGACGTCCCGGGGTGGAAGGGGCGGAGCCCCTGCGACGAAGGTCCTGCTCGTCCATCTGCCTATTCCTATCGCAAACGAGGCTCCCCCAGTTGCGTGGACGACCCTCGCGGCGGTAAAGAGGCTGTGAAAAGCCGCTGCCGACACCGCCTCGCTACCCGGAACCGCCTCCCGGGTACGCGGCCCTGATCTTCGCCGCGTAGTCGGCGGCCTCGGCGTCGCTCGCGTAGGCCTGGCGGCGCCAGATCGGGCGAGGCGAGAAGAACCCGTCGCCCGTCTTCCGCGGGACGACGTGGACGTGGACATGCGGAACGCTCTGGCTCACCCGGGTATTCGCGGCCACGAACGAGCCGTCCGCGGCGCATGCGGCCTGCACCGCGATGGACAGCCGCCGGACGACGTCGAAGAGGGGGCCGACCTGCTCGGGAGCGAGGTCGTCGAGCGTCTCGATGTGCGCGATCGGCATCACGAGCGTGTGTCCGAGGAAGAGCGGGCTGCGGTCGAGGAACGCGATGACCCGCTCGTCACGGTGGACGATGTTGGCCGCGAGCTCGCCCGACGCGATGCCGCAGAACGCGCAGCCTGCCTTCGCCTTCGTCACGCGCCGATCCGCTCCAGCAGGAGCGCGCGCTCCGCGGGGTTCTCGGTCAGCGCGAGCGCGCGGCGATCCGCGACGCGCGCGTCCTCGTCGCGTCCGAGCTGCCGCAGCAGCCACGCGCGCGTCGAGTGGTAGAGGTGGTACCGAGCGAGCTCGTCCGCCATCTCGTCGACCTCCGCGAGCGCCCGTGCCGGTCCAGCCACGTGCGAGAGCGCGATCGCGCGATTCAAGCGCACCACGGATGAGCCCGTCAGGCGGGCGAGGCCCTCGTAGAGCATGAAGATCTGGGTCCAGTCGGTCTCCGCCCACGATGGGGCCTCGGCATGACACGCCGCGATCGCGGCCTGGAGCTGGTACGGACCGGATCGCCGCATCCGGCCGGCGCGCTCGAGGAGTGCCACGCCGTCGGCGATCGCTTCGCGATCCCAACGCGACCGGTCCTGATCCTCGAGCAAGACGAGCCTGCCGTCGGGAGTGAACCGCGCGGCGGCGCGCGCGAGCTGGAGGGTCATCAGCGCGAGGAGACCGATCGCCTCGGGCTCGTCGGGCATGAGTCGCACGATGAGCTGCGCGAGCCACCGCGCATCCTCCGCGAGGTCCCGTCGCTCCGCCGTGCTGCTCGCGACGTAGCCCTCGTTGAACATCAGATAGAGGACCGCGAGGATCTCGGACAGCCGGTCGGGGAGCTCGTCGGCCCCGGGCACGCGCATCGGGATCCCCGCGGCGGCGATCTTCCGTTTCGCGCGGACGAGCCGCTGCGCGATCGCGGCCTCGGGCGTCACGAACGCCCGCGCGATCTCCGTCGTCGTGAGGCCGACGACGCTGCGGAGCGTGAGCGCGATCTGCGACTCGCGCGGGAGCGCGGGGTGGCAGCAGGCGAAGACGAGCTCGAGGCGATCGTCCTCGTGCGATGTCGGCGCCGGCATGACCTCCTCCTGCAGCAGCGCGAGCTTGTCGCGATAGCGCGCCTCGCGGCGGAGCCGGTCGATGCCCTTCCGCCGCGCGGTCGTCATGAGCCACGCACCGGGGTTGTCGGGGATCCCCTCCCGCGGCCAGTGCTCGAGGGCCGCCACGAGCGCGTCCTGCACGAGCTCCTCGGCGAGGTCCCAATCGCCGAGCGAACGGACCAGGGCGGCGGTGAGCCGCCCGTGCTCCTCGCGGAAGACGCGCTCGAGCGTCTCCGCGCCTAGTGTGAACGGCCCACGAGTCGACCCGACAGGTTCGACTTAGCGGCCGAAAAACGAAGCGGCCCATCCTCTTCGGTGCACAACCACCAAGAGAAAGGGACCGCCTCGTGACCAATGATGACCT
>Ga0070698_100000228_pt1 | contig 55302 bp, 42 predicted proteins | sample KBSK1502metaG_FD_65477 | JGI IMG/M metagenome (GOLD analysis project Ga0070698, IMG submission 65477) | Corn, switchgrass and miscanthus rhizosphere microbial communities from Kellogg Biological Station, Michigan, USA - KBS K1-50-2 metaG | ecosystem: Host-associated > Plants > Roots >...
GGAACAGAACTCCTGAGTCGTATTGGACATCCCGATCGAGAGAAGAACGATCTTGCCCGCCGCGCTGGGATTGCCGGACGTGTCGAGCGGCTGGACCAACGCGGAGCGAGCCGCTCCCGCCGCCGCGTGGTCGGATGGAGGTCCGTTCGTGCCGTTCTCGTAGAGCCCGCCGGGGAACCCCAGATAGGTCTGGGACCCCATCTGCGTGAGAGGCACAAATGCCGTCTGACTCCGGGCGGAGCCGGTCGAGAGGAGCAGCAGCGCTCCCGCGAACCGCAGGGCGGTGACCTTCTTTCTGACCAAGGGTTGATCAAATGGTGCACTGGCGACCGCAGAAAAGCAAGATGCGGAAGGTCCTTGCGGGCAAAGGGTTTTCGACCTGGCGCGGTCTGCTATCTCAATCGGCGTGATCGGCCCGACGTCGGGCGATCGCGGCGGAGTCGTCCTTGCCGAGGCGGTCGAACTGCTCCGCCGCGGCGCCAAAGATCAGGCGGGCTTCATCGATCTGTTCCAGCGCCTCGAGAGTCAGACCGAGTTGGAAGAGCGAGAGGGCATGGCCTTCGGCGAGGTTGTGCTGCTCGCGGATCGCCACGGCTTCGCGCAGGGCGGTGGCGCTGGCATCGAGATGACTCTCCGAGCGAGACGGATCGAGCTCGGCCAGGCGGCGTAATACAATACCCATATTGTGACAACTGACGCCCCGGGCGATGGCGCGCTCTGGCGTGCGCCAGGCGAGGGCCTGCTCGAAGAGGGCGACGGATTCTTCGAGCTCGGCCTGGGTCTGGCCGAGGTTGGAGAGAGCGGTAGCGAAGTTGTGGAGGGCACGGGCTCGCCACCCGGTCTCCTGGTGCTGCGAGAAGTGGGCGAGCGCGACGGCGAAGGCCTCCCGAGCCCGCGAAAGATCGGACGCGGGGCCGGGAGTTCCGAAAAACACGGCGACATTGTGAAAGAACCGTGCCTTGGCCTCCTCGGTCTCGAAGGGGAGCGTCGGGAGAGTCGACCACAGGTGATCGGCCAGCGCTCGCGCCGTGTTCTCGTCCTCTCGCTCGGTCAGATCCTCCTGGACGCGAAACCAGTCGCGGTAAGCGGCGACCGGATCCGCGCGAAACGCGTCTGCGAAGTGAGCGACCAGCTCGGCGGGGCCGTCCGGACCGGCCAAGGCTCTTACGACCGGCGCTTATCGGGCGTCGGAGTCCAGGTGACGGCGGGGCGGTAGTCCGAGGGCTCGTAGTACGCCCCCGGCTTGTGCGTCGGAGTCAGCCGGCCCGGCGTGCCCTTGGCGGTCACCTCCGGCGAAACCCGCGGAGCAGAGGGATTGAAAGTCGGCCGCGGCGGGGGCGCCGTCTCCGTCGGCGGCGGAGAGGGCCGAGGCCTCGGCGTCTCGGTGGCGGGCACCGCGGTCGGGCGCGCCTGGGGCTGCGCGGTCGGCGGAGGCGCCGTCGGAAGAAGCACTGCCGGGCGCGGCGTGGACGTGCTCGTCGCGAGCGGCGCCGGCCGGGCCTGGGGTAGCGCTGTTGGAGGAGGCGCCGTCGGACGAGGCGTTGCCGGGCGCGGTGCGACTGTGCTCGTCGCCACCGGGGTCGGGCGCGCGGCGGGGATCGCCGTCGGCGGGACGCGCGTCGTCAGCGGAGATGGTGTCGGCGCCGCGGTCTGCTCGTAAAGAACCCCCGGCTGGCGGTCGTAGATCGACGCGGGCGCGGTCGTGACGGGCATTGGCGTATTCGTCAGGGAGGGAGGCCGTGCGACAGCGGTCGAGGGAGGCGCGGGCGGAGGCGCGGGCGCCGGGGTCGGCGTGACGATCTTCGCCACGACCGTCTTCGTCGTGCTGCAGGTCGCCGCCGACAAGAGCGCGGCGACCGCCAGGAGGAAAATGGCGAGCGATTGTCTTCTCATGCCGGCCGCGCCAGCATATCCCTCCTACTTCTCGACGGACCAGTAGAGCGCGTTGAACAAAAACGGATAGGTCCCGTTCGTCTGCGCGCGGTGCTGGGCGCGGAAACCGAGCAGGACGAGCTTGCCCTTGCCGTAAGTCATCGCGACCGCGGCCGCCCGCCGAGTCAGCCGGTCTTCGCCGCGGATCCAGCCGGAGACGAGCACGTCGTGCGCGTCGGAGGGGTAGGCCGCGAGCACCCAGCGCTCCATCTCGAGGCCCGGCAGCGCCGTCTGAAAGGCGATTGGCTTGTCGACGAAGATGGCCATTTCCTCCGGTAGTCCCCACGTCACCGGATGGGGCGACACTCCGACCCGCAGGAGCGAGCCCGGGCACCCGAAGTCCTCGGCCTTCACGCGCGCCAATGTATTGCGCACCGGGATGTTGAACTCGTCGATCAGATAGTCGCCCGAAGAGGCGAGCGCCACGATCGTCCCGCCCGATTCCACGAACTCCTTCAAGGCCTTTGACCCATCCTTCTCGAGGCCGCCCGCGTAGTCGGGCGGCAGCTCCGCGAAGTACTTCATGTCGGTCTCCTCGCGGTGCGGGCGTCCCTTGTCGATCGTTTCCTTCTCGATGTCGGGCAGGACGATCACGTCGAACTTCTCGCGCAGCTTCCCGGCCTGGATCGTTTTGTTGTCGAGCGTCTTGGGATCGAAGCCGTACTGCTCGAGGAGCCACCGGGTCCAGCCTTCATCCATCGACGCCGCCCAGGGCTTGTAGAGACCTACGCGCGGGGAGGAAATCTTTTCAGCGGAAGAGGGAACGGCCGAGACCGCGGCGACCGCGAGGCCCGGCGAGAATTTTCCAGACGCGGAGCTCGCGGCCGCGGCGTCGAGAAACACGGTCCCCGCCGGCCACTCGCGCCCTTCGGTCTTCGCCGCCGTCCGCAGAATCGAGACGCTCCCGTTGCCTCGCAGCGCGGCGTTGATCGCCTTGGCGGCTTCGGGGCTGCCGGGGAGAATCGCGGCGGCGCTCCTGGGAGCCTCGACCGCAGGCTCTCCGAAGGGGCGCAGTCCGGCGGGCAGCGTCGCCTTTTCGACCGTGACTCCCATCATCAGCGGCAGCGTCCACGCGGCGACGTCGTAGGGTCGGACGATCTCCTTGCCGGCGACGAGCTTGACCTCGGGGTAGCGCTGCGTCGAGAACATTTCCGACACGAACTTTCCGTACGGCTGCGCGAGGGGAATGTAGATATCGCCGTTGCCGGCCTCCTGGACCTGGACGCCGTGGTCGGCCATCAGCCGGGCCAGCCGGATCGCGGTCGCGCGGTCGCGCTGGCCGGCGACAGTCATCGGGATGCGGTAGGCCTCGTTCGGCCTGGCGGCGGCGATCGCGGCCCGGGAGCGCGCCGCCATGTCGCGCAGGAAATCCTCCCGCCGCTCAGAACAGGTTTCCAGGATCGCATCCGAGGCGAGACGCTCATAGTCCATGATGTCGCGCAGCCGCCAGACTCCGCCGGGCCAGGGGTTGGGAAAGTTCGTCTGGGCGCCGTACTCGACCAAGCCCTTGCGTCCGCCCGAGAGCTCTCCGGGAGAAATCGTGATCGGAGTCGCCAGGCGCGCGGACGCGACTTCGGTCAGCAATCCCGAGATGTTCTTCCACCACGCCGTGTTCTTGGTTCCTCCCGGCCAGTAGGCGTCGTAGGAGAAGCCGTAGATGACTCCGGTCTTGCCGGCCTGCTCCAGGCGCAGAGCCATGTTGGAACCGATCAGATTCACCTCCCGCCAGACGAGCGGATGGATCTCCGTCGAGACCGGATCTGCGTACGGGGGCACGAAGATGCGCGGGCCCGTGGATCCCATCTGGTGCTCATCGAGCCAGACCTGCGGGAACCACTCCTTGTAGACCGCGCGGCTCATCGCCTGCGATTCCTTCTGGGTCAGCATGAACCAGTCGCGGTTGTCGTCATGGCCGGTGTAGTGGTGATAGAGCCAGGGCATGCGGCTCCCCTCGAACTTCGTGCCGAGGTTCTTGCGATACCACTCGGTCTCCATCGTCTGGCCGTCCGGGTTCAACGAAGGGACGAGCAGCAGCACCACGTCCTCGAGGCGTTTCTTCGTGGCGGCGTCGGTCGCTGTCGCGAGCGAATAGGCCCACTCCATCGCCATCTGCGAGGCGCCGATCTCCGTCGAATGGATGTTGCAGGTGATGAGCAAGACAACCTTGCCTTCGTGGGCGAGCGTCGCGATCTCCTTGTCGGTCAGGCCGCGGGGATCCGCCAGCTTCTTTGCCGTCTCGCGGATGCGCTTCTGGTTTCGGATGTTGTCTTCCGAGGAAATGATCGCCATGAACATGTCTTCGCCGAGTGTCGTCTTGCCGAGGACCTGCACGTCCACCCGGGGCGAGGCCGCCTTGAGCGCCTGGAAATAGGAAGCGATCTGCTTGTAGTCGGCGAGCTTCTTGTCGGCCCCGATCTCCATATTGAGAAACTGTGAAGGGGACGGGACCGGGCCGGCTGCGAGGGCAGGGCAGGCAAGGAGCGCGGCTAGCGCCGCGGCGCGCGCAGCATTTTTCATTTGGAGTTCCTTTCGGGCGAGAGTCTATTTCAGGGGTCGGAGTGAGGGGGCGAGTGGGAGAGTGGGGGCGTGGGCGATCCCTCACAGCTTTCGTTCTCCCCCTCACCCCCTCTCCCCCTCACCCACTCCGGTTCCTTGACCGATAATCGCGTCTAGATGTCACGCTTCGGCCTCATCCGCCAAACTCTCGCTCTAAGACTCTGGGCTTTCCGGAAGATCCGGATGATCTCCTACGTGAGGCCGACGGTCGTGGAGCTGACGGATGAGCGCTGTGAGATCCGAATCCCGCTGTCCTGGCGGACCCGCAATCATCTGCGATCGATGTACTTCGGCGCGCTCTGCACGGGCGCCGATGCGGCGGCGGCGGTGATCGGGCTGCGGGCGGTCGAGAAGCAGCGCGATAAATTCTCCATCCTCTTCAAGGACGTGCGCGGAGAGTTCTTCAAGCGCGCCGAGGGGGACACGCATTTCGTCTGTGAGCAGGGAAGCGAGATTCTCGCCCTGCTCGAACGCGCGCGCACCTCAGGCGAGCGCGAGAGCCTTCCCGTCGGGGTCGTCGCGACCGTACCGAAGCTTCTCGGCGCCGAGCCCGTCGCGCGTTTCACGCTGACGCTCTCGGTGAAACGACGAGCATAAAGAGTCCGTCGGAGCCGCAGCGTCCGACGATCGGCGCGGGTGTGCCGGAAAGACGAGTCTAACGTCCAAGGTCTAATGTCTAAGGTTCAAGACGAGTTTCGACACTCAGCCGCGACTCGCCGCGGCCACTGAGACCTTAGACTTTAGACCTTAGACCTCGATCAGAGGGTCCGGACGAACTGCGGCAGGTCCGCCTTCCAGACCGTCACGCCGCAGAACCGGTCTCCTTCGGGGCAGACCGGGCGCACGACGGCGTGTTTTCGCAGCGTGCAGGGGGGCAGCAGCCAGGGTCCGATTCGAGGGTTGACCTCGCGAATCTGCAACGCCTCCTCGAGCGAGGCGCGCCAGATCTCCTCCTGCGCGTTGTAGCAGAGGCGCATGGCGAACTTGTGGTGGAGATTCAGAAGATCCGCGGACTCGGTAAACCGAATCGCGACCGCGTTGGGAAGCAGATAGGCCGCGTACTCGTCGGCGACTCCTCTCGAGCGCAAATCATTGATCGTGTTCCAGGTCTCTTCCATCGTCCGCCGGTAGAGATCGGCCGCTTCCGGCAGATCGTCGACGAGCATCGGCGTGACGTAGTCCGGCTCCTGCGAGAGATAGGCGGGCAGCGCCGGCCGGGACCCCGGCGTCATGCGGTGGCGCTGGTCCTGGCTGTCGGCGGTGTGCGAGAGCTTCTTACGGAAAGTGTAGGACGGATGGAAGAGCGCGCGTGAGAGCTTGCCATGAGTCGTCAGAGTGAGAGTCTCTCCGAGAAGCCGATTCTTGGCCGGGTCGAGAGCGAGCCCGATGGCGTCCGCGTCGGAGAGGGCCGATCGCGGGAGTCCCAGGATCTCGCGCACGGAAGAGGCGAGGAGCTCTTCGTTGCCGGCCTTCCAGTCCACCAGCCGCGAGGTTCGGCCGGCGAGCTCTCGATCGAACTCCTCTCGAAATTCGCGGTTGTCCGATCGAGGTCGGGTCCCCGCCAGGTCCTGAAACACCCCGAACTCGGGGGTCTCCTCGAGCGGTATCGGATCCTGCAGCACCGAGGAATAGAGGGGATCGTGGCGCAGGACCTCCTCGACCATGCGGCCGACGACCTCGCGCTGTTCGGTCGGCGCATCGAACGACTCGCACAGCCGCCAGTAGCGGAAGAGGGTGACGCCCGAGACCGTATGGTAGAGGTACGCGAACGTCGCCACCGGAAGCACATAGCGGGCGATTTCCTGAGCCCTCTTCTGGACCGCGGGACCGAATTTCTTGGGCCCTTCTCCCCGCAGGCGGCCCGGGAAGAGATGGAAATAACGGTCCGCAGCGAGCGGAGTGAGCAGCTCGGTCAGCCGCACGTAGGCGGCCTGCTGGCGCCGGGCCGCCCCCTCGTACAGCTCTCGTTCCGCGGGAAGCATCGGAGGGACGGCGTAGTTGCCGGGCTTGACCTCGACGTAACGCTGGGAGACCTGCTCGGAGTTGTAGAAGGGATGCGAGTGCAGGAACGTCCAGAGAAACTGGCGCGAGACGTTCTCGAGAGCGAACTGGAAATGCGCATGCTGGAACGTCGTATGGTGGCCGGCCTCGTAGATCGACCGCGCGAGGGCGTCGCGTCGTTCGGGTCGCGCGGAGGCCTGGTCCTCCGTGACGATTCCCTTGGACGAGTAGCAGGTCCTCGCCGTCGCCACCACGTTCTCGAACGGCCGCGCGAAGGCGTTGACGAGGCGGACCTTGGGGGGCGGCGAATGGAAGGAGAAGGTCTTTTCAGGATGCGGAAGGCTGGACATTGATCTGCCCATTCTAGTCCTCGAGCTAACAGCTCTCAGCTATCAGCTTTCAGCTAAGCGCGGGCGGTTGGGGTTTCTGGCTGAGAGCTGTGAGCTGAAAGCTGAAAGCTTCGGCAGCGATTTCGCCGGGGCGGAGATTGGTTTACACGTTTGCAACGACGAGCCCTGAGGGACCATAGTTATTCCCGTGCAGCTGCCGATCTACATGGACAACCACGCGACCACGCCGGTCGATCCGCGCGTGCTCGAGGCGATGTTGCCCTATTTCACGACGACTTTCGGCAACGCCGCGTCGCGCAACCACATCTTCGGTTGGGAGGCGGAAGCCGCCGTGGACGAGGCCCGCCACCGGATTGCGCGGGCCATGAACGCCTCCGAGAAAGAGCTCGTCTTCACGTCCGGGGCGACCGAGTCGGACGATCTCGCGATCCTGGGCGCGGCGAGGATGTACCGGTCCAAGGGAAATCACATCGTGACGGGAAAGACCGAGCACCGCGCCGTACTCGACACCTGCCGCGCGCTCGAGAAGGAAGGCTTCGAGGTCACGTACCTCGGCACCGACTCGATCGGACAGATCGCCCCCGAGCAGGTCAGTGAGGCGATCACCGACAAGACGATCCTGGCCTCGCTCATGCTCGCCAACAATGAGGTGGGCACGATCCACCGCCTCGCCGCGATCGGGGCCGTTTGCCGGGAAAGGGGGGTCCTTTTTCACACCGATGCGGTGCAGGGATTCGGCAAGATCCCGTTCGACGTCGAGGCAATGAGCGTCGATCTGGCTTCCGTCACCGCGCACAAGCTCTACGGGCCGAAAGGGGTGGGAGCGCTCTACGTGCGCGGCAAGAGCCCGCGTGTGCGCCTGGCCCCGATCATTCACGGCGGTGGACACGAACGGGGGCTGCGCTCGGGCACGTTAAACGTTCCCGGCATCGTCGGATTCGGCCGGGCGACCGAGATTGCCTTGGAGGAGCTGCCCGAGGAGTCTCGGAGGCTGCGCCGGCTGCGCCAGCGCCTGTTCGATGCGATCACCTCGGAGCTCGAAGAGGTTTCCTTGAACGGCGCGCCGCTGCCCGGCATCCGGGAGGACGGCTCGCTCGATCCCGGGCAGGAGGAGTGGCGGCTGCCCGGCAACCTGAATCTTTCCTTCGCGCACGTGGAAGGGGAGGCTCTTCTGATGGGACTGAAAGACGTCGCCGTGTCCTCCGGCTCCGCCTGCACCTCGGCATCGCTCCAACCTTCCCACGTCTTGAAGAGCCTGGGCGTTCCCGACGAGCTCGCGCATTCCTCGATCCGCTATGGCCTCGGGCGTTTTAATACCGAGGAAGAGGTCGACTTCGTCGCGGAAGCAACGGTGAAAGTGGTTCGGCGGCTGAGGAAGGAAATGCCGCTGAACTCTGTTTCGTCATCGCGAACGGATCGACCTTAGCCCTGTTCCGGACGAGCGAGCGGGACTGTCAATCCGAGCTGCAGACGTTTCGTTGCCATGCCAAGCCGCTTACAGTCCGCTGTCATCCCGAGCGCCGCGAGGGATCTGCCCTCGTGGGTTCCGTTGGGGTAGATCCCTCGTCGCTGCGCTCCTCGGGATGACAAAAGGGCATGCGCTCCTCGGGATGACAAGAGACTTGAGAAGCTAGAACCGATGCATGCTTTCTGACGCGCTTCGCTCTCTACCTCTCTACGCGGATCTGCTCGAGCGGGCCCGGCGGGGGGAGGACCGTCTTGTCGTGGCCGGCGGAGTGGGTGCCTTGCCCGGGCTGCTCCTCGCCTCCCTCGCGCGTGATCTGGGCCGGCCCATCGCGCTGGTGGTTGCGGACGAAAAGGAAGCCGAGCGGCTGCGCCAGGATCTTTCCGCGGGAGGCCTGACTCGGATCTTCCACGCTCCGTCTCCCGCTCTGACTCCCTACCAGCGGATTCTCCCGTCCTTGAAGGCGCGGCGCGAAGAGTTCGGCCTGCTCTCCGCGCTCCAGGAGCCCGCCGGGATCGAAGCGGTGGTCCTGCCCGCCCGGTCTCTATTTACGCGGCTGCCGTCCGCGCCCGATCTGGAGAAGCTGTTCGTCTCGCTGGCGCAAGGGGAAGAAGTTGTCCTCTCCCGGCTTCTCGGTCGCCTGACCGCGCTCGGCTACCGCCGCAGCGATCTCGTCATCGAAACGGGAGATCTCGCTGTCCGAGGCGGGCTCTTCGACGTCTTCCCGCCCGACCGCGATCTGCCGGTCCGAGTCGAGCTGGACGGCGACACCGTCGCGTCGCTGCGGGTCTTCGATCCCGATTCGCAGCGGTCGCGGGAGAGGATCACGACGCTCCGGATCCCGCCTCTGGCGCCCTCGGAACAATCCGACGAGTCCCGGGCTCTTCTCTCCGAGCGCCTGGGGCGGCTCCCCTCCGAGGTCGAACGCGTGGTCTTCGCGCCGGCGGTCTCGCCGATGCCGGCGAGCTGGCTCGACCACGCCCCGACGTCGGTTCTCGTCGTGCTCGAGCCGTCGAACGTCGAAGAGGAACTGCGCCTCTTCGCGGAACGGCTCGAGTCGGATCGCGATCCCGACCGCGATCCCTTCGCTCCCGAAGAGCTCGTTCACCCATTCGAGCGGGTCCAGGAGTCGATCGCGCGCGCTCCGATCGCGTTTGACCGAGTCGGGCTCGCCGCGGAGGGCGCCATCCTGCGTCTGCCCGCCGAGGCGATCCCGAGCCACGGGGGCCGCACGGCCGAAGCGGCCGCTGAGCTCGCCCGCGCGCTCGAATCCGGAGAGCAGGTCTTCGTTGCCCGCGAGCCGACGGGGGGCGGCGAGAAGCTGCGCCGATTTGCGCTCGAGTACGGTCTGCCACTCACGTCGGTCGTCGGAGAGCGGGCGGTCGTCTCGGTTCCGGCGGAAATCTCCGCCGGTTTCCGACTGCGCGAGCCGCGCCTCTCCGTCTATGCCGAGGAAGAGATCTTCGGCGAGGAAAAGCGGACTCGTGTGGCGCGGGCGCGTCCGTCCGAGGCCTTCCTCTCCGACCTGCGCGACTTAAAGCTCGGCGACGCCGTGGTGCATCGGGACTACGGGATCGGCCTCTTCCGGGGATTGAAGCTCGTCCCGGTGGAAGGCGAAGACCGGGAGTTCATGGAGATCGCTTACGCCGAAGAGAAGACGCTGCTCCTGCCGGTCGAGCGGTTCGACCTGGTCCAGAAATACTCCGGCGTAGAAGGGGTCACGCCGGTTCTCGACCGCCTGGGAAGCGCGGGCTGGGTGCGGCGCAAGGAATCGGTCCGGAAGGCCATGCGCGACATGACCGACGAGCTGCTCCGTCTCTATGCGCGCCGCAGCGTCGCCGATGGCTTCGCGTTCTCCAAAGACTCGCCGTGGCAGCAGGAGTTCGAGGACGCCTTTGAATACGTCGAGACTCCCGATCAGGCCCAGGCCATCGCGGACGTCAAACGCGACATGCATTCTCCGAAACCCATGGATCGGCTCCTCTGCGGCGACGTGGGCTACGGGAAGACGGAAGTCGCGATGCGGGCGGCCTTCAAGTCAGTGCTGGACGGCAAGCAGGTCGCCGTGCTCGTGCCGACGACGATCCTCGCGGACCAGCACTTCCGGACCTTCCGCCGGCGCTTCGCCGCGTTTCCCGTGACGATCGAGCTGCTCTCGCGTTTCCGCTCGAAGCAGGAGCAGAAGGCGATCGTCGCAAAGGTCGCGGAGGGCTCAGTCGACATCCTGATCGCGACGCACCGGATGCTGGCCAAAGATCTCGCCTTTCGGGACCTGGGTCTTCTGATCGTCGACGAGGAGCAGCGGTTCGGCGTCGCGCAGAAGGAGAAGTTGAAGCAGTGGCGAGCCTCGATCGACGTGCTCTCCATGTCCGCCACGCCGATCCCGCGTTCCCTGCACCTCTCTCTGTCGGGCATTCGGGACCTCTCGGTGATCGAAACACCTCCACGCGATCGGCTGGCGATCGAGACTCAGGTCGTGCCCCGCCGCGCCCAGGTCATTCGCGAAGCGATCGAGGCGGAGGTCGAGCGGGGCGGGCAAGTCTTCTTCGTCCACAACCGCGTCGAGTCGATCGGCCGCGTGAAACAGGAGCTCGAGGAGCTCCTTCCGAGCCTGCGCATTGCCGTGGCCCACGGCGCCATGCGGGAAACGGAGCTCGAGAAGGGGATGATGCGCTTCCTCTCGCGCGAGGCGGACCTGCTTCTGGCCACGACGATCATCGAGAACGGACTGGATATTCCTACGGCCAACACGATGCTGATCGATCGCGCCGAGAATTACGGGCTGGCGCAGCTCTACCAGCTGCGGGGCCGCGTGGGCCGCAGCGACAAGCCGGCCCATGCGTACCTTCTCATCGACGAGACGCTCGCGCTCTCGGAGACGGCGCGGCGCCGGCTCGCCTCGATCCAGGAGTTCTGCGACCTCGGCGCGGGATTCCGGATCGCGGCCAAGGATCTCGAGATCCGGGGCTCCGGCAACATCCTGGGAGGGGAGCAGTCAGGGCACATCGCGGCGGTGGGCTTCGAAACCTATCTGCAACTCCTGGAAGAGACGATCCGGGAGATGCGCGGCGAGGAGCCCCTGCCCGAGCGGACGGTCACGCTGTCTCTGGGCCTCGACCTGACGATTCCTCCCGCGTACGTCGCCGACGAGAACTGGCGGATGATGATCTACAAGAAGATCGCGCGCGCCCGGGAGGACGCGGCACTCGAGGAGACCGCGCGGGAGATCGCGGATCGATTCGGACCTCTCCCGCCTGCTGTCCTCCGTCTTGTCGAATACCAGCGGCTGCGCGGATCGAGCGAACGCCTCGGCGTCACCTCGATCACGCGGCAGGGAGGCCAGGTCCACCTGCGCTTCGCGGAGGACGCCCGCCTCGACCAGGAGCGCCTGATCGATTTCGTGCGGCGAACGCGCGGCGCGAAGCTCTCCCCCGCGCGGGTCCTCTCCGCGCCCTCGCCGCAGGGCGAAGCCGTGCTGGCGGAGCTCGCGGCGTGGCTCGCCGAGTTCGAGAGAAAAGAAGCAGCGTGAGACGGGGAGGTCCTAGATACTCGGCAATCAGCGCCTCATCCGCATTAACCAGAGCCCCGAGAGGGCTAGGGTCAAACCGAGAAGAATCTTACCGGCATCCTCGAGTGCCGGAGTGTTTACCGCCGCGGCGCCCGTTACCGTCATTATCAGAGTCCCTGGCACGAGGTTATTGACGGGATCCGCCACGGTTATGGTCTGAGTTCCCGGCGTCCGGAGAATGGCCGTGAAACCCTTGCGACCTTGGTCAGTTGATACGAATGTATAGCTCGCAGGGAGCGTTGCCAACGGGTCCGTGCTCGAGAAGTTTACGGTACCGGAGTAGTTCGGGTCAGGAGCTATCCCGCTATCAGCTAGAACATAGATTCCGAAGGAAATCCCCGACGCGGCAGTTGCCGGAGGAGGAGGATGCGTCGGACAGGGGATTATCAAACAAGGATCGTTTGAGAGAATCAGGCGAACAGATGGCGCCGCTGCCGATAAATGCGAGAGCAACAAGCCAGAGATTGCCCAAACCGCCGCTTTAAGTGCTCGCGGAGATCGCCGCGTGGCGGGAGATGTTCCGAAGGAACGAAGCGGCATAATGGTCCGATCGATTATGACGAGGGTCGGGCGGGCCAGCCCCGCCCCTACGACGGGCATGATTGATCCTATTCCCAGTGAAGACGGTGGGTCCCTGACCGTAGGGGCGGCCGTTGCGGCCGTCCGCACTCGGGGAATTCCGATAGAGTCTTGGCGTTAGGGGACTTCGTATGAAAAAGCTCGCTTTTCTCACTGCCGTCGGTCTGGTTGTTTACGCCGGAACGCTCTTCGCCGGCGAGCTGGTCGAAAAGATCGTCGCACGCGTCAATGACCGCTTGATCACCAACTCGGAGTTTCAGAAGAGGCTCGAGACGGCCTCGCACGCGCCGCAACCGGTCGCGGACAAGTCCGCCTTGAAGAAGGACGTCTTGGACGACCTGATCAAGGAAAAGCTGATCGAGGAACGCGCCAAGGATCTGCCCGGCAGCGGCGCGACGGACGCGGAAGTGGAAGAAGCCGTCGAGCGGGTCAAGCGCCAATACAACCTGGCCACCGACGCCGAGTTCGACGCCGCGCTGGCGCAGTCGAATCTCAACCGCGAGGAGTTGAAGCGGCAGATGCGGCAGACGATCACGATCCAGAAGGTGATCGGGCGAGACGTGACCTCCAAGCTCGACATCAGCGACGACATGCTGCGCCTCGAGTACGAGCGCCAGAAGGACAAGCTCTACAAAGTCGTCGAGCAGGCGCGCGTGTTCGAGATCGTGGTCCGGTTCCCGCCCAACGATCCCGCCGCGCGGGAAAAGGCCGTTGGACGCCTCGAGGAGGCCCGCGCGAAGATCGCCTCGGGGACACCCTTCGCCGACGTGGCCAAGGATGTCTCCGAAGGCAACGCCCGCAACCGGGGAGGGGACCTCGGCATGGTCTCCAAAGGAGAGCTCCTGCCCGCCCTCGACGCCACCGTCTTCTCCGACGCTCCGAAAGACGATCCTCCGCCGGTGCTGCTGCCGGGCTCGATCCACCTCTTTCACGTGACCGACCGCAAACCCGCCGGCTACCGCGCGTTTGCCGACGTTTCGGAGGACCTGAAGAAGCGCATCGGCGAAAACCTCTACGACAAGCGCTTTGCCGAGTACATCGACAAGCTCCGCCGCGAAGCCTTCGTCAAGATCTACGACGCGGAGCTGGCCAAGCTGCAGGAGAAGAAGACTTGAAGCAATTTCGAAATTCGAATTTCGAAATTCGAAATTGATCAAGGTTCGTCTCCCCCTTCCTCCCAACTTTTCCTTCGACGCCGTCGTGCGCTCGCACGGGTGGTACAACCTGCCCCCCTTCGAATACGACCGGGAAAAAGGAGAGCTGCGGACAGTCGTCGAGGTTCCCCCTCTCCCCCCGGGAGAGGGCCGGGGTGAGGGGCGTTCCCGAGCCGACAAAGCAGCCTCGATCACATTCCGCACGCGTCAGGGACGACTCGAAGCCAGCTCTGACGGCCTCGGCCGGGAAGAGTTGCGCCGGACCGCACGCCGCGTGTTCTCCCTCGATCTGGACCTCGATCCCTTCGCCGCCGCGCTCGCGGGGGAACCCCTGGTGGCGAGAGCGCTCGCCCGCAGAGGCGGCCGGATTCTTCGCGCCCCGACGCTGTTTGAGGATGCGGTGAAGATTCTTTTCACGACGAACTGCTCCTGGGCGGCGACGCGAGGCATGGTCACCCGCTTGATCGCTGAAGCCGGCGTCGATGGGCGAGCGTTTCCGACCGCCGGGAGAGTGGCGCGCCTGTCCGTCCCCACGCTGAAGAAGAAAGTCCGTTGCGGCTACCGAGCCGAAGCGCTCGCGCAATTCGCGCGGCGAGTGGCCTCGGGGCGACTCGATCTGTCCGCGTGGGAGCGCTGGGACCGTCCCGCGGAAGAGATTCGTGCGGAGATCCTCGCGGAGCGAGGCTTCGGTCCCTACGCCGCGGAAGGGCTTCTTCGGATTCTGGGTCGCCACGACTTCCTCGCGCTCGATTCCTGGACTCGCCAAAAGTACCGCCAGCTCCATCCGGGTCTGGCGCGCTCGACCGACCGCGCGATCGCCCGCCGCTACGCGCGCTTCGGATCCTTCCGCGGTCTGGCGCTGTGGCTCGAGCTGACAGAGGACTGGCATGCGGCTGAGGAACAGGTGTGGCCGTAGGCCCGGACGGGGGGACGGGGCGACGGGGTGACGGGGGGATTGAGCAGATCTTTTCTCCCCGTCCCCCAGTCCCCCCGTCCCCCAGTCAGCCACTTGCTGGGCGGTCGCCGCGAAGCGCAGCAATCGATCGAAGCGCGCGCTAGGCATTACGCCTAACTAGCGCCCCTAATTTTTTCAGGCGAAACCTTTTCCTTGACTAACAATACTCGGCGAACCTAACATCCCGGCCAGTGGCTTAATCTGGAAAAAAGTGGGAGAAAGTGGTCCCATCTTTTGAAGATTGGGACGACAGAACGAACGAATGGATCGCTTTCGCGGCAGCGCTCCGGCCCGCCTCGACGAGAAGGGCCGCCTCAAGGTACCGAATCTTTTTCGGCAGCAGATCGAGGAAGCGTTCGGCCCGGAGATGTTCGTCACGTCTCTGCACGGGCGGGAGCTGCTTCTCTATCCGCTCGCGATCTGGCGCGCTCTGGAAGAAAAGCTCGCTTCGCTGCCCGCCATTCATCGCGCCAAGACGAAGTTTCTCGAGCGGGTCAACTACTACGGTCAGGACGGGTCGATCGACAGCCAGGGGCGCGTGCTCGTGCCGCAGATTCTTCGGGACTCGGCGAAGCTGCCGGCGGAGGTCGTCGTCACGGGAAACATCGATCACCTGGTGGTCTCCGATCGCGCCGCTCTCGCCAAGCGCCTCGCCTCCGAAGACTTCACGCCGGAGGACTACGACGAGCTTTCGAAGCTGCTGTCATGAAGGAAGTCAACAGTCGACAGTCGACAGTCGACAGTCGACAGGGATGAGAAATCAAGAGGGGAGACGGAACGATTGAGAAACGCGAGCATCTGCCAGTTCTCCTCGGCGAGGTCGTGGAAAGCCTCGAGCCCGAACGCGGGGGGCTCTTCGTGGATGCGACGCTTGGCGCCGGCGGACACGCCGAGGCCCTTCTCGAGCGAGGGCCGGGAATTCGTTTGCTCGGCATCGACCGCGACCCGGCCGCTCTCGATCTCGCGCGCAAGCGTCTCGCGCGCTTCGCGGATCGAATCGAGCTTCTGGAAGAGGACTTCGGAAATCTCGATCTCATCCTGGAGCGCGTCGGCGGCGCCGACGGGATTCTGGCGGATCTGGGCGTTTCCTCGATGCAACTGGACCGGCCCGAACGCGGCTTTTCCTTTCGCCGCGACGGGCCGCTCGACATGCGAATGGGACGAACCGGCAGAACCGCCGCCGACATCGTGTCGACGGCCTCGGCCGAAGAATTAACACGCATTCTGCGTGATTATGGGGAGGAATGGATGGCGGCAAAGATCGTGCGGGGAATCGTCGCGGAACGCTCCCGGGGCCCGATCACCTCGACCCGGCAGTTGGCGCGGATCGTGGCCGGCGCCAAGGGAGGCGCCCGCGGGAAGATCGATCCAGCCACGCGCGTGTTCCAGGCCCTCCGCATCGAGGTCAATCAAGAGCTTCTCTCGCTGACGCAATTCCTCTCGGCCGCGGTACGCCACCTGAATGCCGGCGGCCGGATCGCCGTCGTCTCCTATCACTCTCTGGAAGACCGGATGGTCAAGGAAGCCTTCCGGCGGGACTCCGGCGTCTGCCTCTGTCCCCCGCGACTGCCCCGGTGCGTCTGCGGCTCGCGGCAGCTCCTGAAGGTGTTGACACGCCGTCCGATCAGGCCTTCGGAAAAGGAAGTCAGCGCCAATCCCCGCTCGCGGAGCGCTCGGCTGCGCGTCGCACAACGGTTGGAGGGCTGACAGCTGACAGCTCACAGCTGACGGCTATTCCCATGAGCTCACTCCACTACGTCCAATCCAAGCGCATCGAGAACCTCCACTTGACGCGAGAACGCGACCGGCGTCGCGGGCGGGAGCTGGCGACCTTCCTTCTGGTCGGGCTGCCCATCGCGACGGCCCTGGTGATCTACGCGGCGCTTCACATCGAGACCGTGCGAGTGGGATATATCCGGGAAGCGCGGTCCAAGGTCGTGGCGCAATTGAACGAGCAGAACCGGCGTCTGCGCGCCGAATTCCTGGTGGCTTCCTCGCCCGGACGCGTGGCAGCCGCCGCCGCGCGAAAGAACCTTCAACCGCCCCGTCCCGGACAGGTCCAATTCGTGGACTCTCCGGCGGCCGGAGGAAAGCAGCGGTGATCGCGTTTTCCTCCCGCCGTCTCCGGTTTTTCGGCCTCGCCCTGGCCGTTTGGGCTCTCGTCGTCGTCGGCCGGCTGGCCCAGATCCAGATCGCGCAGGGCGCGAAGTACCGGGCGCGCGCGCAGCGGCAGCAGGAACGGCGCATCGAAGTGCCGCCGCGCCGAGGACCGATCCTGGACCGGGAAGGCAGGGAGCTCGCGATCTCGGTCGAAGCCTCGTCGGTCTACGTCGTGCTCGAAGAGATCGAGCGGCCGGAGAAGACGGCCGCGGCGCTGGCCTCTCTGATCGATCAACCCTCCTCCGCGATCGCCGCGCGCATTCGCCAGAAGATCGAGCAGAAAAAAGTCTTCGCGCGCGTGGCCCGCCAGATCGACTCCGCGGTTGCCGATGTCATTCGGGCGCGCAAGATCCCGGGCGTGCAGCTCGTGCCCGAGCCCAAGCGCTACTACCCGAAGGGATCCCTCGCGGCCTCGGTGCTGGGATACGTCGGAACGGAGGATGTGGGCCTGGCCGGGCTCGAGTACTTCTACGACTCGACCGTTCGCGGGAAGCCCGGCGAGATCGTGGCGCTGACGGATGCCCGCCGATCGGCCTACGGCGAGGCGGAATCGGCGGAAGGCTCGCGCGGGCAAGAAGGCGCGACCCTCGTGCTCTCGCTCGATTCCGGGGTCCAGTTCCTCGCCGAACGAGAGCTCTCGGCAGTCGTTGCCGAGACCCATGCCAAATCCGGCAGCGTGGTCCTGCTCGATCCCAACAGCGGCGAAATCTTGGCGATGGCAAATGCCCCCACGTTCGACCCGAATCAGTACGGCCGGTACCCGGCGGAGGCGCGCCGCAATCACGCGGCCGCCGACGCGTACGAGCCCGGCTCGACCTTCAAGATCGTGACCGGGGCTACGGCGCTGGACCAGCGCGTCGTCTCGATGAACGACGTCTTCTCGACAGACGGCGCGATTCGAATCGGGAACGTCACCATCAACGAGGACAAGCATCACGACTATGGGGATCTGACGCTGTCGGGAATCTTCGAGCGCTCCTCCAACGTCGGCATCATTCGCGTCGGCTTGCGTCTGGGACCGCAGCGCCTGTACGAAGGCGCCTCGGCATTCGGCGTCGGCCGGTCCACGGGAGTCGACCTTCCGGGCGAGAACACGGGCATCTTTCGCCCTCTCGCCCGCTGGTCGTTTCTGTCCAACGCCTCGATCTCGATGGGACAGGAAGTTTCCGTGACGGCCCTGCAGCTCGCGCGAGTGGCCGCGGTCGTGGCCAACGGGGGACGGCTCGTCACTCCGCATCTGGTGACACGAGTCATCGCCTCCGACGGCCGTGTCCGGATACCCGCGCTCGCGCCGCCGACCCGGGTGATCTCGGAAGACACCGCGGCCAAGCTTCGCGAGATCTTGGTCGGCGTCGTCGAGCGCGGAACCGGGAGCAAAGCGGCGATCCCCGGCTTTACGGTGGCGGGCAAGACGGGAACCGCGCAAAAAGCGGGAGTGGGCGGGTATCAGGCCGGCCGTCACGTTCCCAATTTCGTCGGGTTCGTGCCGGCCGAAAGACCGCGGCTGGTCGGCGTCATTGTTCTGGAGGAGCCGGAAGGGAAATACTATGCGGCGGAAGTGGCCTGTCCCCTCTTTTCCCGAATCGTCGGGCAGGCGCTGGGCATTTTGCGGATCGCTCCGGAGAGCCAGAGAGTCCCGCAGACCGTGTTGGCCTATTCGACACAGCCCTCGTACCCGGCCGGGGTCGTTCCCGCGGCGCTGAGAGGGATGGAGCGGACAGCAGTCCCGGCGCGGGAAGACTTACCCGACCGCGTGCCCGACGCCGTGGGACTCTCGGCGCGGCAGGCCCTCTCTCTCTTTGCACGATTGGGAGTCACGGCTCGATTGGCCGGAACGGGCTTTGTCGCATCGCAGACTCCTCTCTCCGGCAGCCTCCTGCGTCCGGGACAGACGGTGACGCTGCGACTCTCGGAAACCGCGCCGGGGAACCGCGGTCTTCGGGGCCGCGAGGAGACGAGTTCCTCGCTCCCTCCTCCGTGAACCTCATGGAAGTCCTGTCGGTTCTTCCCGAGACGGAAATTCCCCGGCAGGCCCGCGCCGCCAATCCGGCGATTCTCCGAGTCGTACACGACTCGCGCGAAGTCGAGCCGGGGGACCTCTTCGTGGCGCTGGCCGGCCAGAGAACCGACGGGCTCGAGCATGCGGCAGAGGCCGTCGCTCGCGGAGCCGCCGTCGTGATCTCGGACCGTCCCGCGCCGCCAGGCCTGGGCAACGCGGTTCCCTGGATTCTCGTGCCCTCGCCCCGCCGCGCTCTGGGCAAGCTGGCCGCCCAGATCGCCGGCAACCCGGCGGAGAAGCTGGTTCTCGCTGCGGTCACCGGGACCAACGGCAAGACGACGACCACGATGCTGCTCGAGGCGCTGCTCACGCAGCGGCATGGTCTGTCCGGCTTTCTCGGAACCGTCGCTTATCGCACCGGACGCCGGCAAGCGTCCGCGCTTCGCACCACGCCCGAGGCGCCGGTCGTCCAGGCGTGGCTGGCCGAGATGGTGGACGAGGGAGTCGAAGCGGCCGCCATGGAAGTCTCCTCTCACGCCCTTGCTCTGGACCGCGTCGAAGGATGCCGCTTCGACCTGACCGTCTTCACGAACCTGACACACGACCATCTGGACTTCCATGGCGACATGGAGAGCTACTTTGCCGCGAAGAAGCGGCTCTTCCAGATGCGTAAGCCCGACGCGCCGGCGGTCGTGAATGTGGACGACCCATGGGGCGCGCGCCTCGCGCGAGAGATCGAGCCCCCCGTCTGGACGTTCTCCGCCCTCGGGAACCGGAGCGACGTCCGCGCGGCGGGCATCGAATCGAACCTGGCCCGGACCGCGCTGCTCGTGATCGCAGGCGAGAAATCCTTCCGTGTCCTGTCTCCGCTTCTTGGCCGCTTCCAGGTCGAGAACCTCCTCGCGGCAGCCGCGGCGGGCCTGGCGGTGGACATGCCGGAAGCCGAGATCGCTTCGGCCCTCGCCTCCGTTGAGCGCGTGCCCGGCCGCTTCGAGCCGGTCGCGGCGGGGCAGCCGTATCCGATCCTCGTCGACTATGCCCACACGCCCGACGCTCTGGAGCGGCTGCTCTCTTCGGTGCGCGGTGTGACGGACCGTAAGATCGTCCTCGTCTTCGGGTGCGGCGGCGACCGCGACAGGGGAAAACGTTTCCCGATGGGAGAGATCGCCGGGCGCCTGGCGGATCTGCCCATCGCAACGTCCGATAACCCGCGCACGGAAGACCCGGAGGCGATCCTGTCGGAGGTCGAGCGCGGCTTGAGGGCCTCCGGCTCGACGACTTTTCGCCGGATCACGGACCGCCGCGAGGCGATCCGCGAGGCGATCGAGATAGCAGATCCGGATGGGGTCGTCGTGATTGCCGGCAAGGGGCACGAGACGACCCAGGTCATCGGGGATCGGGAGCTCCCTTTCGACGACCGCGTCGTCGCACAGGAGCTGGCAGGCAAGTAGCCGAACTTCGATGAACTTTACCCTCTCCAAGCTGGCCTCGATCCTCGGGGTGGAGGCCAGCGGCGAAGCTTTGCTGTCCGGCGTTGCGGTCGACTCGCGCCGCGTACGTCCCGGCGACCTCTTCGTGGCGCTGCGCGGCGCCCGGCTGGACGGTCACACCTTCGCGCGCGACGCCGCCGCTGCCGGTGCCCGAGCCGTTCTGGCGGAACGGGTGCCGGAAAACCTTCCCCCCAGCTACCCGGTTATCCGCGTGCCCGACTCGCGCCGTGCGCTGCTCCAGCTCGCGGGAGTGATGAAGAAAGAAGCGGGCTTCCGGCTCGCGGCGGTCGGCGGCTCGGCCGGCAAGACGACGACCAAGGAGTTCGCGGCGGCCATCCTATCGGGGCGTTTTGCGGTCGAAAAGACACCCGGGAATCAAAACAGCGCCGTGGGATTTCCAATGTCGATCGTGAACCTGACTCGATGGCCGGAATGGATGGTCGGCGAAATGGGAATGAGCGCCGTCGGCGAGATCTCGCTTCTTTCGCGGACGTTCGAGCCCGATGTCGCCCTGGTGACGCTGATCGCCGCCGAGCACCTGGAGTTCCTGGGCACGCTGGACAACGTCGCGAAGGCCAACGCGGAAATCCTCGAGGGCCTGAAACCCGCCGGGACGTTCGTCGTCAACGCCGACGATGCGCGCATCGGGGCGATCGCGGGAAAGTTTCGAGGACGGACCCTCCGCTTCGGGCGCGGCGCCTCCGCCGAAGTCGTGATCGAAGGGATCGAGCTGGGAGACGGGGGCTCGCGGTTTACCCTCCGCGCGCCCGAGGGCCGGGTGCCCATCGCTCTTCCGCTTCCGGGAATGCACCAGGCCTCCAACTTTCTCGCCGCCTCGGCGCTGGCGATCGCATGCGGAGCGAGCGTGGAAGACTGCGCCGCGACCGCGCCGAACTTGAAACCCGCCCCCCATCGGGGAGAAATGCATCGCCACCCGTCGGGGGCGATCCTCTATGACGACGCTTACAACGCGAGTCCTCCTTCCATGCGCGCAGCGCTGGACTTGCTGTACCAGCTGCCCGGCACGCGAAAGATCGCAGTGCTGGGGGACATGCTCGAGCTGGGCTCGGAAGATGCCTGGTTTCACCGGGAGACGGGTGGATACGCGGCGGCCCGGGCCGACGAGATCCTCTGCGTGGGGCCGCGCGCGCGCGCCTTTGGCGAGGGAGCACGGGAGGAAGGTTTTCCCGCCGACCGGGTGCGCACCGTCGAGAGCGCGGAAGACGCCGCGGCGCTCCTGGCCGGAACCCTCGGGCCCGGGGACGTCGTCCTGTTCAAGGCCTCCCGCGGGGTCGGGCTCGAGCGCGCGGTCAAGAGGCTGATGGGACGGTCGTCGCGGGATGGACGATGAGGTCGCCACAAGTTCGCCATACGCCGCCTCGGTTCCGCCTCACGCCTCACGCGTCACGCCCCACGAACCGGGCAGCCTAGTCGCATGCTCTACTACCTTCTCTTCCCGCTGGCCCACCGTTTCCCCCTTTTCAACGTCTTCCGCTACATCACTTTTCGCACGGCCATGGCGGCGGTGACCGCGCTATTGCTGGCCTTGGTTCTCGGCCCTCCGATGATCCGGCTGCTCAAGCGCCGCCAGATCGGGCAGTCGATCCGACAGGAAGGGCCCAAGTCGCACCTCTCCAAGGCCGGGACCCCGACAATGGGCGGTCTCCTGATCCTGCTGGCCGTCTTCGTCGCGACCCTTCTCTGGATGGACTTGTCCAACCGTTTCGTCTGGATCGGGCTCGCAACCCTGCTTGCTCTCGGCGCGGTCGGCTTCGTCGACGACTTCGTCAAGTTCATGCGCCGGAGGAGTCTCGGACTGACCGGCAAGGGCAAGCTCGTCCCGCAGTTCATCGTGGCGTTCCTGATTGCCTGGGCGATCGGGCAGTGGGCCGGGCGCGGACCGATCTCGACCGTCGTGACCTTCCCCTTCCTGAAGCGGGCCTTCCTCGATCTGGGCGTTCTCTACATCCCCTTCGTGGCCTTAGTCGTCGTGGGCTCCTCCAACGCCGTCAACCTGACGGACGGATTGGATGGCCTGGCGATCGGGGCGGTGGGAATCGCCGCGGGGACCTACGCGATCCTCTGCTACGTGACGGGCAACGCGGTCACGGCCCGCTATCTCCAGATTCCATTCGTCGCGGGCGCGGGAGAGCTCGCTGTCTTCTGCGGAGCCCTCGTGGGAGCCTCGCTCGGCTTTCTCTGGTTCAATTGTCATCCGGCGGACATCTTCATGGGCGACGTGGGGTCGCTGCCGCTGGGCGGTGGGATCGCGGCGATCGCCGCCATGACGAAGCACGAAATGCTTCTGGCGATCGTTGGAGGCCTCTTCGTGATGGAGGCCTTCTCGGTCATCGTGCAGGTGATCTCCTTTCAGACAACCGGACGCCGGGTTTTCCGGATGGCTCCGCTGCACCACCACTTCGAGCTCGCCGGCTGGGCGGAATCGCGCGTCATCATCCGGTTCTGGATCATCGCGATTCTCTTTGCGGTGTTGGGTCTCTCGACCCTGAAGCTGCGATGAGTACGGAGCAGGAAGCGGCAGGCGGAAGGCGGAAGGCGATGTCGAAGCTGCCGTCTCCTGTGGCGATCCTGGGGTTTGCTCGCAGCGGACAGGCCCTGGCCGATGCCTTGCTCGCTCGCGGCGTCGAAGTTCGCGTCGGGGACATGAAGCCGGCCTCCGCATTTCCGGAGGAGACAGCCTGGAGGCGGCGGGGCGCCCGTCTCTTCTTCGACGGCCCGCCGGCGGGTTTTCTGGAAGGCGCCGCGTGCCTCGCCCTCTCGCCCGGAGTCCCCACGACCGCCCCGACGGTCGGGGAGGCGCGAGCCCGCGGGATCGAGGTCCTCGGAGAGATCGAGCTGGCCTGGCGGATCGCGGAGGCGCAGACGTCCGGGAAAAACCGCTGGATCGCCGTGACCGGCACCAACGGAAAGTCGACGACGACCGCCTGGATCGCCGAGATGCTGCGCCACGCGGGACGGCCGGTGGCGCTCGCGGGCAACATCGGCGTGCCGCTGTCGTCTTTCCTCAAGGATTCCTCGCCTCGCGACTTCGTCTGCGAGGTCTCGTCCTTCCAGCTCGAGACGATCGAACGCTTCCGGCCCCATGTCGCGGTTCTGACGAACGTCACCCCGGACCATCTCGATCGCTACGCGACTTTCGAGGAGTACGCGCGAACCAAGCAGAGAGTCTTCGAAAACCAGACCGAGGAAGACGCCGCCGTCGTCAACTCCGACGACCCGGTCTCGGCCTCGATTGCGCCCCGCTCCCGCCGCGTTCCCTTCTCTCGCGCCGGCGGCGAGCGGACCGGAACGTGGTCGCAAGACGGCTGGCTCCGCTCCGCGATCCGCGGGAGCGTCCGTGCGGTGATCGAGCAACGCCGCCTGGCCCTTTCCGGCGCGCACAACGTGGAGAACGCGCTCGCGGCCGTGGCGGCCGCCGACCTGCTCGACACGCCCGACGAGGCCATCGAGAGGGCGCTCGCGACCTTCCCGGGCCTTCCGCACCGCACCCAGGTTGTCGCGAGCCACGGAGGAGTCCAGTGGGTGGACGATTCCAAGGGCACCAACGTCGATGCGACGCGCAAGTCGCTCGAGGGCTATCCGGACGCAAGCGTTCTGCTGATCCTTGGCGGCCGAGACAAGCACGGAGACTTCGCCGCGCTGGCTCCTCTGCTCGCGCGCGTCGCCCGGTGCGTCTTGACGATCGGCGAGGCCGCGCCCGCCATCGAGTCCGCTCTCGGCGCCGAGGTCGAGATCGAGCGCGCAGGGGACATGGAGCGCGCGGTCGCGCGGGCGGCCGAGCTGGCGAGGCCCGGAGACACGGTCCTTCTCTCACCTGCCTGCGCCTCCTTCGACCAGTATCGGAACTTCGAAGAGCGCGGACAGCATTTCGCGCGGCTGGCCCGCGCCGCGGCGGCCGCCGCCGCGGGACTCGGGACTCGGCACTCGGGACTCGAGAGAAAGCCATGAGAGTCTCTCCGATCCGAGTCCCCAGTCCCCAGTCCCGAGTCCCGGAGTCCTATGGCTCGTAAGCTCTCCTCCGACAAGGTCCTCTTTGCGGCGCTCGTCGCGCTGTCGCTCTTCGGTTGCGTGATGATCTACAGCGCCTCGGCCGTGTCGGCGGCGGCGACGGCAGGTAGCCCCTACCGCTACCTGCTCAAGCAGATCGCCGCGCTGGCGGTTGGCGGAACGGCGGCCTTCGTCATTTACCGCACGGACTACCGCGTTTTCGCGCGGCCGGTCGTCGTTTACGGCGTCTTTGCCGCGGCCTTCCTGGCCTGCGTGGCCGTCCTCTTTTTTCCGCCGATCAATGCCGCACGGCGATGGATCCCGGTCGGGTCGTTCATGTTTCAGCCTTCCGAGCTGCTGAAGATCGGGCTGGTCCTGCTGCTCTCTTACCAGATTACGCGCAAGAGCTCGACCAAAGGAGATCCGGAGCGGGCGCTCCTTCCCGTCGTCATCCTGACCGGTCTCGCGGCTGGAGTCGTTCTGCTCGAGCCCGATCTGGGGACCGCCACCTGCTACGTTCTTCTCTGCGCCGCCCTTCTCTGGGTCGCGGGAGTCCGGACGCGATTCTTCTGGCTCGGAGCCGCCTGCCTGCTTCCGCTGATCGCAGGATTCGCCCTCTCGGCCGGTTATCGCCGGGCCCGCCTCTTTGCGTTCTGGAAGCCGGACGCCGATCCGCTCGGGGCCGGATTCCAGGCCATTCAATCGCTGATCGCCGTGGGGACCGGTGGACTCCTCGGCAACGGCCTGGGCAGCGGGAGGCAGAAGCTTTTCTTCCTTCCGTATCCGCACACGGACTTCATTTTCGCGATCGTCGGAGAAGAGCTGGGGTTCGTCGGATCCGTCGGCGTGGTCCTCGCGTTCGCTGTCGTCGCCTGGCGCGGTTTGCGGGCGGCTCGCCGCGCCCCGGAACCCTTCGCGGCTGTCCTGGCCGCGGGCGCAACGGCCCTTCTCGTGGTTCAGGCCGCGATCAACTTGAGCGTCGTGCTCTGCCTGATCCCCACAAAGGGAATTCCCCTTCCGTTCGTGTCGTATGGAGGATCGTCGTTAGTCGCATCGTGGATCGCGGGGGGGATCATCTTGAATATTTCGCAACATGAAGTAGAGACATGAGTTATCAGTTATCAGTTTTCAGTTATCAGTTCAGAGCATGAGCCGATGACATGAATGACTAAAACTGAAAACTGAAAACTGAAAACTGAAAACTTGAAGATTCAAGCGGATGACAGCGCTGAAGGAACTTACGTGATCGCAGCCGGTAAAACGGGCGGCCACATCTATCCCGGCATCGCCTTGGCGCGAGAGATCCGGGCTCGGCGGCCGGAGGCCCCCATCCTCTTCGTGGGGACGGCCGGAGGTCTCGAAGAGCGGCTCGTGCCGGAGGCCGGGTTTGCTCTCGAGCGTGTGGCCGCTTCCGGTTTCGTGGGCAAGAGCGCTTGGAATCGTGTCGTCGCCCTCGGGCGTCTCCCGATCGGGTTCTTCCAGGCGCGACAGCTGCTCGTACGGCACCGGGCGCGCGCCGTCGCCGGGATGGGAGGGTACGTCATCGTGCCGGTTCTGGCCGCCGCTCGGTCGCTCGGCGTTCCAACGCTCGTTCACGACTCCGACTCGCTGCCCGGAATCTCCAGCCGGATCGCGAGCCGCTTCGCGACGCGCGCGGCGGTGGGGGTCCCTCGCGCCGCCGTGCGCCTCGGGCGGCCCGCCATCGTGACCGGAACCCCTGTCCGGAGTGAGTTTTACGCCATCCCACCTCTGGAGCTCGAACGGTCATCCGGCCACCGGCGGCTTCTGGTTTTTGGCGGGAGTCAGGGAGCGGCCATCCTGAACCGAACGCTGGCTCAGGCCGCGCCACTCCTCGCCGGAGAAGGCCTGGAGGTGGTGCATCAGGTTGGCGATCGGCACTTCGAGAGGACCCGCGAAGCTTACGGAACCGTGCCCTCCGGTTGGCGGCTCGAGCAATTCATTCCGCGGCTCTACGAGGAGCTCTCCTGGTCCGATCTGGCGGTGACGCGTGCCGGTGCGATGACGCTCGCGGAGCTCGCCGCGGCCGGCCGGCCTTCGATCCTGGTGCCGTTTGAATCCGCGGCTCACGGCCACCAGCTCGCCAACGCCCGTGTCTTCGAGGAGGCAGGCGCCGCCGTTGTGATCGAGGAGAAGGATCTGTCTCCCGATTCGCTCGCGGCGGCCGTCCGGCGTCTGCTCGGGGATCCGGCGACTCTGGCGGAAATGGGCCGGCGCGCTCGTCGCCTTGCCGTTCCCGACGCCGCCGGCCGGCTGGCGGACCTTCTCTTCGAGGCCGAGCGCGAGGGGAACCCTTGAGATTCCTCCGACTTCGCCGGATCCATTTTGTCGGCGCCGGAGGTGTTGGCATGAGCGGGCTCGCGGAGATTCTGCTCCTGTCCACGCCGCTGGAGATCTCCGGCTGCGACCGGGAGCGCAGCGAAAACACCGACCGGTTGACGAAGCTCGGAGCAAAGATCGCGTACGGGCACGACCCCAAGCACGTCCTGGAGACCGACCTGCTGGTGACCTCCGCCGCGGTTCCCGACTCGACTCCCGAGGTCGAAGCCGCCCGGCAGGGCGGCGTACCGGTCATTCGCCGGGCAGAGATGCTCGCGGAGATCATGCGGTTGAAGCAGGGGATCGCGATCGCGGGCACACACGGCAAGACGACGACCACCTCGCTGGCAGGCATGGTCCTGACGGAAGCGGGGCTCGATCCGACCATCGTCGTGGGCGGACGCGTTCGAATCCTCGGGACCAACGCCCGGCTGGGCAAAGGGGATTTTCTGGTGGCCGAGGCGGACGAGTTCGACCGCTCGTTTCTGAAGCTCACGCCGGTCGTCGCGGTCATTACGAACATCGAAGCCGATCATCTGGACTGCTACAAAGATCTCGACGACATCCTCGACTCCTTCACGATCTTCGCCAACCGGGTTCCCTTCTATGGAGCGGTCATCGCCTGCATCGACGACGAGGGTGTGCGCCGCGTCCTGCCGGCGATCAAGAGGCGTGTGGTGACCTACGGCGTCTCGCCGGAAGCCGCGCTGCGCGCGCAGCAGATCCGCCTCGAGGCGTCGGGGACCACCTTCGAAGTTTGGGAGGGAGAGACCTGGTCGTTGGGATCCGTCCGGCTGAGCCTGCCGGGAAAGCACAACGTCGAGAACGCGCTCGCCGCGATCGCCGTGGGGCGGGAGTTGTCGATACCATTCCCGACGATCGCGCGCGCTCTTTCGGAATTCACGGGCGTGGTGAGGCGGTTCGAGACGAAGGGAGAGCGAGGTGGAGTTCTCGTGGTGGATGACTACGCGCACCATCCCACCGAAATTGCGGCGACGCTGGCGGCCGCCCGGCAGGTCCATCCCCAGCGGCGATTGGTCGCGCTCTTTCAGCCGCACCTCTTCTCGCGCACGCGCGACTTCGCGGCCGAGTTCGGCCGAGCGTTGACCGCGTGTGATCTGGCGCTGGTGACGGACGTCTATCCCTCGCGCGAAAAGCCGATGCCCGGCATAACCGGCCAGTTGATCGTGGACGCGGCCCGGCAAGCGGGCCAAGCGAATGTATTGTATCTCTCTGATAAAAAGAAGGTTAATGACGAGCTGGAGGGCCTGCTCCAGCCCCGCGACCTCCTTTTGACGCTGGGAGCGGGCGACGTCGTGCGTTTCGGCGAGGAGTTTCTGACCAGGGGATCGGGTGGATAGCGAAGCCCCATTTCTCCGGCGCGGCCACGTCCCCGTCCGGCGCCGGAAGTCCTCTCGCTGGAAGAGAAAAGTTTTTTTCTCGATCGTGGCGCTGGCTGCGATCGGCGGCCTCGTGCGTTTTCTCGGCGGGTCTCTCTTCGCTCTGGAGAGATTCGAGATCGCCGGAAATCAGCGCGCCCGGACAGAAGAGATTCTGCACGCCCTCGAACCCTGGCGTGGACGCAACCTCGTCATGCTCGATCTGGCTCCGGCTGCCGATCGTCTGGCGAAAGTTCCCTGGATCGAGCGAGTCACACTCGCCAAGCGTTTTCCCGACGGTCTCTCTGTCCGGCTGACCGAGACCCGAGCCGTCGCGGTGTGGAAAACAAAAGAGTCGCTCTGGTGGCTCGACGCGCACGGCCGGCCGATCGCCGCGTACGATGCCCGCGCCGATTCAACGGATTACGTCGTGGTCTCGGGTGAGCAATCCGCTCTGCCGGATGCCGTTGGCCTCCTGGAAGATCTTCAAGCGGGTGTCCCGCAGTACGTCGCGGCGCTCTCGGAAATCGACGCGTTGCCCGACGGCGATTTCGATATGATGGACTCCATCTTCCGGCGACCGGTTCGGGTTCTTCGACACGATGCTCCGAAAAAAATCGACGCGTTGCTCAAGGCTCGTGGTTTGATGCAAAGTCGTGGTTGGGAGGCGCGGGCCATCGACCTACGTTTCGCGGACCGAATCATTCTCGAGGGCGCCTATGGGGCGGGACACTCGCTCTGATGCGCCGTTCGCCTCACGCTTTTCGCCTCTCGCCTCACGACTTCGATTGCTCTAATGGCTAAGCCCGAAAACTTTCTCGTCGCCTGCGACATCGGCACGTCCAAGATCTGCGTCCTGATCGGAGAGCAGAGCGCGGGCGGATCGCTCGACGTCATAGGAAAAGGGTCCTCGGCCAATCGGGGGACCCGCAAGGGCAACATCGTCAATGTCGATGCCACGATCGAGGCGATCAAGCGGGCCGCGGAAGAGGCGGAGATCATGGCCGGGGTGCAGATCGCTCGAGCCTGGGTGGGCGTCTCGGGCTCCTCGGTGCGCTCTTTCAACAGCCGCGGCGTGGTCGCGGTCGCGGGCAAGGATCGCGAGATCACCAAGGAGGACGTCTCCCGGGTGATCGACGCCGCGCGCGGCGTTCAGATCCCTCAGGACCACGAGGTGATCCACGTCGTCCCGCGCGAGTTCTCGGTGGACGGCCAGGACGGCATCGCGGATCCGGTCGGAATGGTCGGGTCGCGGCTGGAGGCGGACGTCCACGTCGTGACCGCTCCCGTCGCCGTCACGCAGAACATCGTCACGTGCGCCAACAAGGCGGGAATCGAGGTGGTCCAGCTGGTGCTCGAGCAGTTTGCGGCCGCCGAGGCGGTCTTGACGCCGGACGAGAAAGAGCTCGGCATCGGGCTCGTGGACATCGGAGGGGGAACGACCGAGGTGGCGATCTACCACAAGGGCTCGATCGTCCATACGGCCGTCATTCCGATCGGGGGAGACCACTTCACCAACGACCTCGCGGTCGTGCTTCGGGCCCCGATCACCGACGCCGAGCGGATCAAGAAGAAGTTCGGCTGCGCGCTGCGTAGCGCCGTCGCCGAGGATGAAATGGTGGAAGTCCCGATGGTGGGCGGCCGGGCGCCGAAACTGTGCCCGCGAACGACCCTTTCGGACATCCTCCAGCCGCGCGCGGAGGAGCTTCTGGGCTTGATTCGAGAGGACTTAGAACGATTGGGGCTGGAGAAGGAGATCCGCTCGGGAATGGTCCTGACCGGCGGCGGCGCGGAGCTGGAAGGAATCGTGGAGGTCGCCGAGACGATCTTCGAGGGCCCGGTGCGCCGCGGAATTCCGGCCGGGGTTGGGGGATTGGTCGACGTCGTCTCGCGGCCGGAGTGGGCCACGGCGACCGGCTTGCTTCTCTACGGGCACCGCCACAAGTCCGCGGGGCGCCGGAGCAAGGGTCTGTCGCGCATCACGAGCTCCGTCGCGAAAGTCTTTCGGGATTTCTTTTGAGTCACCGCGTGGGGAAGGCGCCGAAACGGGATGGGAGGAACCAGGGCATGATCGAGTTCATCGGCGACGAGAACCGCAATCGCATCTCCATCGAGCTGGAGGACACGGACGCTTCACCAGCGGTGATCAAGGTCATCGGAATCGGCGGCGGCGGCTGCAATGCCGTCAATCGAATGATTGCGGCGGGGTTGCGCGGCGTCGACTACATCGCTTGCAACACCGACCTGCAGGCTTTGAAGAAGACGTCCGCCTCCATGAAGCTCCAAATCGGATCGCGATTGACCAAAGGGCTCGGGGCCGGAGCCGATCCGGACGTCGGCCGCAACGCGGCCCTCGAGGATCAGGAGCGCCTGGCGGAGGTCATCCGCGGGGCGGACATGGTCTTCATCGCGGCGGGATTGGGCGGAGGCACCGGCTCGGGCGCGGGGCCGATCATCGCCAAGCTCGCGGCGGAAGCCGGGGCGCTTGCGGTCGCCGTGGTGACCAAGCCCTTCTCCTTTGAGGGCAAGAAGAGGATGCGCCAGGCCGAGCGCGCCGCGCGGGAGCTGCGGGATCACGTCGACACCTTGATCACGATCCCCAACCAGCGTCTGCTCTCCTTCGTCGAGCAGAACACACCGCTAAACGAGTCCTTCAAGATCGCCGACGACGTCTTGCGCCAGGCAATCCAGGGAATCTCGGACCTGATCAACTGTCCCGGCGAGATCAACCTCGACTTTGCCGATGTCAAGAAGATCATGTCGGACATGGGCCGCGCCCTGATGGGGACGGCCACCGCAGAAGGGGAGAACCGGGCGGTGCACGCCGCCCAGGCGGCGATCTCTTCCCCGCTTCTCGAAGACGCTTCCATCGAGGGCGCTCGCGGCGTCCTGATGAACATCACGGGCGGAGCCGACCTGACCCTCTTCGAAGTCAACGAAGCGGCTGAGATCATTCAGCAAGCCGCGGATCCGGAAGCCGAGATCCTCTTCGGCTGCGTCCACGACGAACGCATGTCCGGATCCGTCAAGGTCACGGTCATCGCGACCGGATTCGATCACGCCGACCTGGATGAGCTTCAGATCGACGACGAGCCCAAGGTTCCCACGGCGCGCCAGACGCGCTCTCACCTCGTCCGGGGCGACGACTCGGGCGGCTTCGGCCCCAACGCCTCCGCGCGAGACGACTTCGACATTCCGACAGTGCTTCGCCGCCAAATGGATTAGGGGCTCGTACGCGAGCATGGCTTTCGGCGCAGGCGGTCGCTCCGCGACCGGCGCCGAGAGAGTTCGCTACCATGGCCCTATAGAATCGGTGTGGCCGGTCGAGATGCCCGCTTCTGGAGAAGCCACTGCCCGTATTTGAGACTCGGTTCGGGCGGTGCTATATCAATGGTTACTCTAGATGCGCTTTTCGGGGACTTCCCGTCTTTCCTCTTTCGGATGTGCTTCTGGCTTTCTTTAGGCGGCGGTCCTTCCACTTCTTGCATGGAGTCCCGTTCCCCTGCGCGAACTGCTGCGAGAAATGGCAACGAAAGTCGCTGGACAGCCGTACTAAGGTGTCGTGGGGCGGGGTCAGTCTTCAGTGTGTTCGCCACGTCACCCTGCGTTCGACTGGCCTCGCTAGGTTGGGAGTGCCGATGAAAACCGCTAGAGCCTCGATTCTTGTGTTCGCGCTAATCGGAGTCGTGCCCCTCATCTCTACCGCAGAAACACGCGGGTTGGTTCCGAGAGACCAGGTCGAGCAGATCTTGATGCCACTCGCCGTTGGAGAACTCGACGGAGCGTTCGGCAGCCACTTCGTCGTCGAGCTGTGGATGAGAAATGATAGCGACCAGCCTGCCCGAGTTTTTCGGTTCACCTGCGTTCCTGATCCGCGGCAGTGCACACCCACTGCGGTCCCAGACGCTCCGATTCTGCCGAGAACGACAGTGCCTGTGCAACCGCTCGGAATCCGTTCGTCGGCAATCGGCGAGTTCTTCTATGTCGATAAGGCAGCGGCGCCGAGCGTCTTTTTCTCTCTTCGAGTCCGAGAAACAAGTCGTGCCGCTTCATCGGCGGGCGTCGAGATTCCAACACCACACGAGTCCGCGATGCCGGGAAAGATGCGCACACAACTGCTGAATGTCCCGGTCGAGTCCGGTTTCCGTCACACGCTGAGGATCTATACGTTCGACTACCTGCGCGATCCGTCGATCATGCCCGCTAGCCGAATCAGGGTTTTCGATCTTGGAACAGACGCGCTCCTGGTGGACGAGCCGATTCTAATTTATGGTTCTGACGTTGAAGGTCCGTCAGTGTACGCGACCGCGCCGTACTCGAACGCATATGCTTCATTTCTCGACAAGTACGATGCGCTCCGAGGTCATTCGAAAGTGCGCGTGGAACTCGAATCGAACTTCTTCAAGTTTTGGGCATTCATTACTGTCGCGAACGACGTGACTCAGGAGGTCACCGTCATCACGCAATGACTTAGTCCTTCAGAGTCGCTCGAGTCTTCGAGTCGAGCAGAAGCTCTACTGTAGACTCCCCCTTCGGGTAGCCTCTTCCTTTCTCTTCCGTATGTGCTTGTGCCGCTTCTTTCGGCGCCGGTCTTTCCACTTCTTATAGGTGTGGGCCATTTTCGGGTGGCGGTGGAGGAAGCGCCTCAAGGCCCGCCGGACGCTCGGAAAGACGAGCGACAGGAAGAGCAGGCTCATGATGAAGAACGGCACCTGCGGAACGATCGGGAGCAGGATTCCGATCACGCCCAGAACGAAGAAAAACCCCGCCCAGAGGAGGTTCTTCACCCGGCGGCGCCGGGTCTTGCTTCCTTTGCCTGGCTTGGTTGGGTCGGTCATGGCCTGCCGCCGAGCACGATAAGCGAAACCCGAGCCAGGCGATTCCGAGCGCGGGGTGTTGGTGCGCTGGAGCTGCCGCGGTGACTGATCGCGGCCCTAATCCTGGCGTCGCGCCGGTGAGGTGCGCCGTGGCGCAGCCGCGCACCAAAGTCAGCCGCCTTGGGAGATCGCGCCAGTTAGGACAACCGCCGCCCTGTAATTTCCCTATGGGTTAACGACGCAGGGGGCGCCTGAAACGTATCAAAACGGAACGGCTGGATGAGTTGTGTCTGGTGTCTCTTGGCAGCGCGTAGTAGAAGGAGGAACGATGCGGCGCGCTCTCCTATTGGCGGCGCTGATCTCCGGTGCCCTTTGCGGTCTTGAAGGAACGCCGGTTGCGGTTGGCCAGTGTATGCCTTGCTACCCCTTTCCCTCTCGCTGTCTCGGTGGTGTCATCGTTGAGCCGGGGGGAACGATCTGCCCAGGTCAATCCATGAGGCTTACAGCCGTGGGTGCGATATCTCCCTGCTCCTGGTCGCCAACCGAAGGTCTCAGCGACCCAATGTCGTGCGTGACCACTGCCCAGCCCTCCCGCACGATTCAATACTTCGTTACCTATGTGGAAGCTCAGTCCCACTGTTTTGTCACGCCCGGGGCGAGCATTATTGTCCTACCAGCGTCTCCCACTCCGACGATTACCGCGCCGGCGTCAGCTCTTCCGGGCCAGGTCGGGCTTGCGGCGAGCGTACCGCTCCACGAGGGACCGTACTTTTCGAGCAGTTATAGGTGGACCATTCTCAACGGCGAGATCACCTCGGGGCAGGGAACCCACGCGATCATTTTTTCCGCCGCGCGAAGCCCGGTCAAAGTAGACGGTATGAGGTTTGGCATCCAGGTCACTGTCGTCGAGAGCCCCGTCGGAGCATGCGATAGCGCGGCTGCAACGACAACCGTGGCGCTCGCTCCTCTACGAAATCCTCGAGTCATTCCCTTTCGGTGAGTCGTTATCCGAGTCTCGCAGCTAGTTAACGTTTGCGAGGGTTCTCCTCAGCAGCCCGCAATCGAGGTTCGCACCCGGCTCAGAACCATTAACCAGCCTTGCGTTTATGACGTAGACTTCGAGGACTCAAATGTCCTTGACTCCGGGTTCGCGTCTCGGACCCTACGAGATTGTCGCGGCGCTTGGCGTGGGCGGAATGGGAGAGGTGTACCGGGCGCGGGACGCGCGTCTGGGTCGGGAGGTCGCCGTCAAAGTCCTCCCCGGAGATCTCTCTTCCGACAAGGATCGCGTCCGGCGGTTCGAGCAAGAGGCGCGGTCGGCCTCCGGCCTTGACCATCCCAACATCATTACGATCTACGACATCGGGTCCTCCGACTCGACCCTCTACATTGCCATGCAGTATGTCGAGGGAAAGACTCTCCGTGAGCTTCTCTCCTCCGGCCCTCTGCCGACCAAGAAGGTGTTGGAGATCTCCGTGCAGATTGCGGAGGGGCTGGCCAAAGCTCACGCCGCTGGGATCATCCATCGTGACCTGAAGCCCGAGAACGTGATGGTCTCCAGGGACGGCTTCGTCAAGATCCTCGACTTCGGCCTGGCGAAATTGACGGCGCCGCAGACCGAGGAGCAGCTCTCGGAGGTTCCGACCGCGATGGCCGGGACGCGTCCGGGACTGGTCATGGGAACGGTCGGTTACATGTCGCCGGAGCAGGCGAGCGGAAAGACGCTCGATTTCCGATCGGACCAGTTCTCTTTCGGCTCGATCCTCTACGAGCTCTCCACGGGCAAGCGCGCCTTCCAGCGCGGCACCACCGCCGAGACGCTCACCGCGATCATCCGCGAAGAGCCGGAGCCCGTCAGCGCGATCAATCCTCGGGCGCCGGCTCCGCTGCGTTGGATCGTCGAACGGTGCCTGGCCAAGGAACCGGAGGAGCGCTTCGAGACGACGCGAGATCTCGCGCGCGACCTCGCAAGCATCCGGGACCATCTCTCCGACGCCGTCGTGGTCTCCGGGGAAGCGCAGGCGGCCGCCCCGGCGGCTCGCCGGATGCGTCTCTGGCCGTTCCTTCTCGGCGCAGGACTTCTCGCCGCAGTCGCTCTTGCCTCCTTCTCTCTGGGAAGAAGAGCCGAGAAGGCAGAGCCCCCGTCCTTCCGTCAGGTCACTTTCCGGCGGGGAACGATCTCCTCCGCCCGGTTCGCGCCCGACGGCCAGACAGTTCTTTACGGCGCGTCGCTGGAGGGCAATCCCACGGAGATCTTCGTGAGCCGCCCGGAGAGCCCGGAGTCCCGTCCTTTCGGGATGCGGGCCGCGTCCGTGCTCGCCATCTCAAAATCCGGAGAGTTGGCCCTTTCGCTCGGGCAGCACGCTGTGGCGCCGTTTACCTCGAGCGGCACGCTCGCGCGGATGAGTGTCGCCGGTGGCGCTGCCCCGCGCGAGATCTTGGAGGACGTGCAGTGGGCCGACTGGGCGCCAGACGGAGCGAGCCTCGCCATCGTGCGCGAAGCGGTCGGCCGCAATCGCCTCGAGTTCCCGATCGGAAAGGTCCTCTCCGAGACGGCCGGCTGGATCAGCCATCCGCGCATCTCTCCCAGGGGGGACGAGGTCGCCTACATCGACCACCCGGCGCGGGGAGACGACGGCGGATCGATCGCCGTCGTAGGCCATTCCGGAAAACCCAGAAAGCTCTCCGAGCCGTTTGAATCGGCGCAAGGCCTCGCATGGGCGCCGGAAGGCGACGAGGTCTGGTTTACGGCAGCAAAGAGTGGGAGTAACCGCGCCCTCTACGGGGTGAGCCTGTCGGGCAAGCAGCGGCTACTCGCGCGCGTGACCGGAATCCTGATGCTTCACGACGTCTCGCGCGGCCGCAGGGCCCTAATGACCCACGATGTGAACCGGACCGAGCTGGTCGGACTCTCCCCCGGCGAACAGAAGGAGCACGATCTCTCCTGGCTCGACTGGTCAGTCGCCAGCGACATTTCCACCGACGGGAAGATGCTTCTCTTCTCCGAGTCCGGCGAGGGCGGCGGGGCCGGCTATTCCGTCTATGTCCGCAAGACCGATGGTTCGCCAGCTGTGCGGCTCGGAGAGGGCCTCTCGCAAGCGTTGTCCCCCGACGGGAGATGGGCGCTCGCGATCACGCGGGTGGCCTCGGAGCCACAAATCGTCCTGTATCCGACAGGCGCGGGAGAGACGAAGGCGCTCCCGCGCGAGGGCCTCGTGGCGCAAGCCGCCCACTGGCTGCCGGATGGGAAGCAGATCCTCATGACCGCCAGCGAACCGGGGCACGGACCGCGACTCTACCTGTGGGACCTCTCCGGCGGAAAGCCGCGCGCCGTCTCTCCGGAGGGCTACCGGAGCTTTCCGAGAACGGTCTCACCCGACGGCAAGCTCGTCGCAGTGCGGGGGCCAGACCAAAGGCTCTATCTCTATCCACTCGCCGGCGGTGAGCCGGCGGCGATTCCGGGCCTGATCGCGGAGGACACTCCGACATCGTGGAGCGCCGACGGGCGCTTTCTTTATGTCTATCGACGTCGCGAGCTGCCGGCGAAGGTGTACCGACTCGACATCGTGACAGGCCGAAAGGAGCTCTGGAGAGAGCTCATGCCCTCCGATGCTGCGGGCGTTCTCAATATTTCCCCGCCCCTCGTGACGCCGGACGGCAAGTCCTACGCCTACGCATACATCCGCACACTTTCCGACCTCTACCTAGTCGAAGGATTGAAGTGATGCATTGCTGGGTTGGCGCTTAGGGGATCGGGACGTAGCCAGCGCAGCGGCGCTGCAACTAGCGAAGTCGTGAAGGTCTTGGTAGCCCACACGAGAATCGAACTCGTGTCGCGCCGAAGAGGCGCGCCGCGGCGGAGCCGCGCATCAAAGTAGGCCGCCTTGAGAGGGCTGCGTCCGAGGACGCGGCGATGTAGCTAACGAAGCCGTGAAGGGTTGGTAGCTCATACGAGAATCGGACTCGTGTCGCGCCGAAGAGGCGCGCCGCGACGGAGCCGCGCATCAAAGTACGCCGCCTTGAGAGGGCTGCGTCCGAGGACGCGGCGATAGAACTAACGAAGCCGTGAAGGGTTGGTAGCCCATACGAGAATCGAACTCGTATTTCGGCCTTGAGAGCGGAAACCCCGGAGAAAACGAAAGATTCGGACTGATTCGCTTCGATTCGCCGGAGTTAACCAAAGGTCAATGCCTGCGGGGGTTTTCTGGGTCAGGAGGCTTCCAAACCCGCGAGCGGTAGTCGCCCTGATTCACTTCCGTTTTCCGCATCCGGCTGCGCGCGGGCTGCGCGCGGGTTCGATGTCGGAGGCGGCCATTCTCAGGCTCCTGAAAGTTGTGATTGGCAACGGCGTTCTCAATGAACAGCGCGAAGTTCTGCTGATTCGTGATAGGCGACCAGACATTGATCCCATCGCCAGCAGCGAGGTGCTCCTACTGGTCCGAAGAATCGTTTCTTTCGCGTGCTGCTGGAGAATCAGGTCAAGGCGTTCGCGGCTTGCGACGAGGCGGAGGCGATACGGGAGGACGCGGCACCGGCTCGATATGGAACGGTTGCAGCTGGAGAGCTCCGCGGCGAGAACAACCATTTGCTTCGAGAAGCGACACGGAGTAGACGGTCGGCTGGTTCGGACACACCGCGATCGCCGGAGTCGTCTCGCCCCCGGGCCCCCAACGGTAGCCGAGAAAGGACCCCGGTACAGAGAGTGTGTAGCGGCCGGACGGGCAGCCATCGTCAAGACCGACCTGGACCGGAACGTCCGGGCCGCCCTGCAGGACATCCATCGTGAAATCGCGCTCTGCCGTGGCGCCAGTTCGGTCCCGCACGCGGAGCGCGAACGAGAACTTCCCTGTTTCTGCAAGGACGCCCGAGACGTCTCCCGTGAACCTATCGAGCGTTACTCCGGCCGGCAGCGACCCTCGGGAGACCGTCCACTCCACCGGAGAGGCTGCGTTCGAGGCCTCGAGCGTCCGAAGGAAGTATCCTCCACAGGAAGTCGCCGGAAGCTCGGAATCTGGCGCGGCAACGGCGAGCCGGCTTCCGTATCTCACGGTCCGCGCCACGCCTCCGGAAGTCCCGGAGAGGACGACGTCGGTTCCCGCGAAACGGATTTGGCTCAGACGTTCAATGCCGCCGATGTCGTGGGTTTCTGGGCCGCGGGTGACTTCACCTGTGGCGGCGCCGTAGCCGACGAGCATCCAGCGAGTCGGTTTTGCGATCGAGACCGCTCCGGCGGCGAGAACTCCGCCGCTCGAATCGCGTGCGAGGGCGATACCGCCCTCGCTTCGCGGCACCGAGAAGGTCTTGGGTCCCCAGATCAGAGCACCCGTGTCTGCGCCAAAGCGGCTAACGTTCCAGGATTCCGCGGGATTGGCGGCTCTCGGATCGTCGACGTGCGGGCCGGCAACGACGACGTCACCGATGGAATCGAGCAGCATCGCAGAGGGGGAGAAGGTGCTCACGGCGAATGGGACCGGGCCCCAGAGAAGCGACCCATCGGCTCCTGAGTGCTTCCTCAGCTCCCGGGAAGCGCCCCGGGACGAACGGCGCGTGCCACCCACGATGACATTGTCACGGTCGTCGATCGCCAGCCCGTCCGCCCCTCCGCTTGTGAACGGAGCACCTTCGGCGACGAAGGGACCCCAGATCGGCTCGCCGGAGGCCGCGCCGTACTTCCCGATCACCCATACGGCAGTTTCGGTCTGCCGCCACCAGTAGCCGGCAACCACGACGTTGCCCTGCGAATCCGCCGCGACCGCAGCCGGGGCGCCGGAGTTGGCCGGCATCCCTGCGTCGACCGCAGTCCACAGAAGTGCGCCGGTACGCCCTTCGTACTTTATCGTCGTCCAGTGCCCGCCGAACCCGATCCCGGTGATGATTACGTTGTCGCGGGCGTCCCGGCAGATCGCCTTCGGCTGGAAAAACGGGTCCTCCGCAGAAACGCTCCAGACGACGGCGCCTCCAGCATTCGAATACCTCGCCAGGCGCGAGGTGGCGGCCACGACGAGGTCTCCGTTCGAAGCGACCGCGCTGAACGTCGAGAGATCGCTCGCGAGGGGCGAGGTCCCCAGCAGGAAGGGACCCCAGGCGATGTTCCCATCGGGGCCGTAGTTCACTACCGCCCGCGCGAAAGAGCCGGAGGTCGTGACGAGGTGCGTTCGTCCGGCGCCTCCATCTTGGACGTCCAGGGGCCACGTCGCCGCTCCGTCGTTTCGTAGGACGAGGGGTCCCCAGATCGGTAATCCAGACTCTCCCGCGTACTGGACAACGGATAGCTCCGGGTGCTGAGCCACTTCGAAGTCGACGTAGGCACCCCCGAAGCTCGTGACATTTCCGGCAGAATCCACGACAAGCGGAGTCGGCCCGTACCAAAAGTGAAGCGGGGGGTTGGTTACACGAGTCCATCTCGCCTGTCCCGAGCGGCCATCGAATCGGCCGGTGATCAACGACTGCCGGAGCGAATCCTCGGGGGCCCGGAACGTGCCCGAGAAGACCACGTCGCCTCGACCGTCAAAGACGAGCGACGAGATTGAAGCCGGAGCGCGCACGGGGCCCCAGAGCAGGGCGCCCGTGGCCCCGCTGTACTTGATGAGCTCGTCCGCCGGGGCGACCGCCGCTCTGGAATACGAACCTGTCCCGAGCGAACCGCCGACGACCACATTCCCGCTGGCGTCGACCGCGAGGGCGGTTGGGACATCGAGGTCCCCTCCAGCTCCGCTCGTGTGCGAGACCGGACCCCAGAGGCGCCTGCCCGTCGCGCCGTCGTATTTCGCGGTCAGCCACTCCTCTCCGAAGTCGGGCAGAAAGGAGGACACGGAAAGGAACAGGTCGCCGTTCCGGTCGAAGGCAGCCTTCGCGCTGGTGGGAGGGAAGGAGCAGGGTCCGGGGCAGACAGTGGGAGGCGGCGCGGTCGAGACCGCGCCGATCCGAACCGGGCCCCAGACGACCTCGCCGGTCGCGCCACGGTACTTGATCGCCGCCCACTGGGACTGCTCCGAGCTCGCCGCCCAGCCGACGACAAGCAAATCGCCCGACGCGTCTACGACCAGCTCCGCGGGACCGACCGACGGGGCGGAGATCGAGTACGGAGGAGACCCGCCATACCTGGCGGGACCCCAGAGGACCTGTCCCGTCCGGCCGTCGTAGCCGATCGTCGCCCACGATACAGATGCCGCACTAACGTCGTAGACCGCGGCGGAAACGAAGACGTGTCCCGTCGGCCCGATGGCCACCTTCGCGGCCCCCTGAAAGGGCGCGCTCGGGATGCGGGAGGGGGCCCGCCAGACCTTCGATCCCGAGAGCGCGTCGTATTTCATGACGAGGAGGTCGTACCCGCTAGTCGGAGGGCTCGACTCGGTCGGGGGCGCGGAACTCACCTCAGCTACGATGGCGAGCGAGCCGAAAGAATCTAGGGCTCCCGTGGTGATAGGTCCTGTGAAGACGTTGGAGCTCCCGAGCGGTGTCCCGTCGCGCCCGATTTGAAACGCGCTCGCGCCGCTCCTCTGCTGCACCAGCGCAAGAAGCGAGCCGTCGACGAGAGCGCGGGCGTTGAGGACCCGAAATCCGTCGCGATCCTCTCCCCCCCCGGTGAATGGCCGGTCCCAGACGGCGCCGAGATGAGACGGCTGTGCCGCGAGAGCGCCCGCCCATGCGCAGACAGCCAAGGCGATCGCTAACCCTACAGAGACCCGTCGCCTCTCGAGCACCAGCGTCCTTATCGAGCCGCGAGCCCTCTTGTCAAGAATCAGACACCTCAACTCGTCGCGCGCATGCCGCCCAACGGCTTGCGGCTCCGCGGCGCCCGCGAGGAAACGACGTGAAGATCCACGAGCCGAATTCTATGCCGTCGTAGCGCGGCAGTGTGGCTGACGGGGGATTGCAGCCAGAGTCACGGCGGACACGAGACCGAACGCCGGGCTTGGGGAAGCTCAATGCCGGCTCAGCGGTTCTTGGCGTGAGTTACCTCGGAGTCGCGAGCGGTAGTCGCCTCGATTCGCCTCTGCTCTCCTCGTCTGGCTGCGCGCGGGCTGCGCGGTGCTCGGTCGTTTATTGCGGCTAGCGGATCCCGCGGCTGGATATATTCCCTGAAGCATGAACCCCCCCGACGCTGCTGCGCTTCTCTTCCAACAACAAGCCGAGACTTGGACGTTTCTAGGGACGAGCTTCGCATTTCGCGAGGAGCGGATGTTGCTGACAGCCGCCCATTGCGTGAAGGGAATCGATGTGAAAGAGCTCGCGGTTTTGTTTCCTTCCAATCAGGCAAGCGCGTATTGTGTAGAGTCCGTCACGGTCCACCCTGTCGCAGACATCGCAATCTGTCGCACTGAGCCCTTACCTTCGGGACTAATCTCCCCGTTTAGCGGGGTCGGAGAGGCAGGACCAGGCCAAGAGTTCATCGCGTTTGGCTTTCCTGAGGACGAATCTGGCCCCGGCGGGGGACGTCAACCCACAGCGCGAATATTTCGCGGCTACTTCCAACGAACCCTAGAGTTCAAGAGCCGCTTTGGTTACGAATACCGGGCCGCTGAACTCAGTATCCCGGCGCCCCAGGGTTTGAGTGGAGGGCCTGTCCTGCATGGAAAGTTCCGCGCTCCGGTAGGAATTGTGACCGAGAACTTTGAAAGCTTCACCACGGTTCACGAGGAAGTCGAGACCCCAGAGGGCAAGACGGTCTATCGCCATGTCATTAATTACGGCGTTGGGCTCCTGTTGGCGGGTGTCGCGGAGTGGCTGACAGATAGATTTCTGGCGGCCGGCAGCAAGGACAAGAGCAAAAGCGCCTAAATGGAAGGGATCGCGGTAGCTAACCAAAGACCGCAGTGGATGTGATGGCTAAGGGCGAACGCCGGAAAGCCAGAGGCTTGGTCTGAGATGGCTGAATGGAGAACCGTAGCCCCCATTTGGCCGAGTACCGCGACTCGAACTCCTGCCTTGCCTCCAGGTTCGAGTTCGGAGAGCGAGTGTTTGTGGGCCCTGCACCTGAGTGGCGGCTGTCAGACCCTGACTTGGCGGTCCTGAGTTTCGAACATAGGGAATGCGTGAGGCATTCAGACTTCGCATTTGCCGCCAAGTACGAAGGCGAGGATCGGGAACGGGACACGGAGTGGGAGGGTCCGGCCAGAACCAAGCAACAAACGGCGGCCAACAAGATTCACCTTTTGAATACGGTGCTCTGGCGCAGAAGCTTTCGGGCGTCCGCGAGGAGTTGAACCCCTACACGATCCGCCACACGTTCGCCTCCTGGCTGGCGATCAAGGGGACGCCCATCCGCACGATTCAGGAGCTACTCGGACACAAGGATCTCCGAATGACTCTGCGCTACGCGCACCTCTCGCCGGCGCACCTCGCGGAGGCCGTGGAGGCGATCGGGGCTGTTGAAAAGGCGGACCGGCTGCGCGCGGGCTGCACGTCGAAGGAAACCGAGGACCCGGAAACCGAGGGTAAGCCTTTTGATTTGAATGGTAGCCCATACGAGAATCGAACTCGTATTTCGGCCTTGAGAGGGCCGCGTCCTAACCGTTAGACGAATGGGCCAACGGAGCGAGGAAAGCTAGCACGACTACTTGTTTTTCGCCAAGCTGGAGAGAATCGAACTCGTGTCGCGCCGTCAAGGCGCGTCGCGGCGAAGCCGCGCGTCAAAGTTAGCCGCCGGCGCGAAGCGCCTTGAGAGGGCCGCGTCCTAACCGTTAGACGAATGGGCCAACGGAGCGGCAAAAAGTAGCATAGAGGCGTGTTTTTCGCCAACACCGGAGAGAATCGAACTCATGTTGCGCCGGTGAGGCGCGTCGCGGCGGAGCCGCGCTTTAAAGTCCGCCGCCGGGCGCGAAGCGCCTTGAGAGGGCCGCGTGTCGCGGCGGCGAGCGGCGCCACTCAAAGTCAGCCCGTTAGACGAATGGGCCAACGGAGCGAGGAAAAGTAGCACGAGTGCTTGTTTTTCGCCACGTTGGAGAGAATCAAACTCGTGTCGCGCCGGCGAGGCGCGTCGCGGCGAAGCCGCGCTTCAAAGTTAGCCGCCGGCGCGAAGCGCCTTGAGAGGGCCGCGTGTCGCGGCGGCGAGCCGCGCCACTCAAAGTCAGCCCGTTAGACGAATGGGCCGAATGGGGCAATGGACTTAAGCTCCCCCCTCACCCCGCCCCTCTCCCGGAGGGAGAAGGAGTTCTTGCGCCGGCGCGGCGCTTCGTGTACGCCGGAACGACTCTTGTTCGGCCCTCACCCCGTCCCTCTCCCGGAGGGAGAGGGAGCAGAGGGCGCGAGGTCGGCTCAGGCCGTGCGTTACTTCTTCTTTTTCCTGGCGGGTTTCTTGGCTGACTTCTTCGCGGCTTTCTTCTTCGGGGCGGGACGTGCGGCCCTTGGTTCGGCTTCCCAGACGGCGAAGGAGGCGCCGGTCGGGTCGACGAAGACACCCATCACGCCGTAGCCGGGAATCTCCATGTACTCGACGATCGGCGTGGCCCCCAGCGCCTTGGCCTTCTCCATGGACTTCTTGACTGATTTCACGCCGACGTAGGGGAGCCAGGCCGTCGGCTGACCCGGATTCATCTTCGCCGTGATTCCGCCGCCCGGGCCGCCCGCGCGCGTGTCGAACGTCGTGTAGGTGCCGTTGGGCATCTCGTTATCCGTCAGCTTCCAACCGAAGAGCTGTTTGTAGAAGTTCTTCGCCGCGTTCGGGTCGTCGGTGGAAAGCTCCATGTGGACGAAAGCGCTCATAGATCCCCCTTTTTCTTGACGCGCTCGGCGCGTCTGCCGTTTCAACCTGGAAGCGTCTCGATCGATTTCCGGCGATTACGTGGTCTCCGGCGCCGCAGGCTGCGGGGCTTTGCCGGGGGAGTAACGCGCCCACCGCAGGATTTCCGGAATCGTCGGTTTCTTGCCGTACATGAGGATCCCGACCCGGTAGATCCTGCCCGCGAACCAGGCGATCCCCACGGTCGTTCCGGCCAGAATGGCGATGCAGAGGACGATCTGCCAGACGGGCGGCTCGCTCAGGGATGTCCGGAGGAACATCCCGAGCGGGGAGGTCAGCGGAAAGAGCGAGACGAAAACGGCGATGCCGCCATTGGGGTTGTTGAGAATCGCCGGAAAGAACGCCCAGACGGAAACGATGAACATGACCGGAATCATCGCGAGCTGCTGCGCTTCCTGATCGGTGTTGAAGGGCGCGCCGATCGCCGTGTAAATACTGGCATACAGGAAATAGCCGAAGATGAAGAAGAGCACGAAGTAGACGATCGTCGAGATCGGGATGGTCGGGACTCCCATGTCCGTCGAGGACATCCTCGATGTGATTCCGGGGAGCGACAGGTTCATGGCGAGAAAGGACCAGATGAAGTACTGCGTCAGGCCGACCAGGCCGATTCCCAAGATCTTTCCCATCATTAACTCCGTCGGGCGAACGGAGGCAATGATGACTTCGACGATCCGGTTGCTCTTCTCGTCGATCACGCCCTTCAAGTTCTGCATGCCGTACATCAGAAAGGTCGAATACATGATGACGGTGAAGATCACGACCGCGAAGATGCCGGCACCCTTCTCTTCAGCGGTTCCCTTCTCGGTCACCTTGAACGCTTTGACGTCCAGCCGGCGCTCGAGCTCGCTCGCGAGGTTGGCGGGAAGACCCTGACGCGCGATCCGAGCCTTCAGGAGAACGTGGTTGAGAGCCCGCTCGAGCTGGTTGGACGTGACGAGCTCCGAGACGCTGGTCGAGTAAAACTCGGCGGAGTCCTTTTCCAGGAGCTTGGGATCGATGATCAGATAGCCGTTGATCTTCTTCTGGAGCACTTCCTGTCGGAGGCGTTCTTTCGCCGCGTTCCAATCGGCGGGGGCGGGCCGGCGTTCGAGAACCCAGTGAATTCCACGGCTCCCGCCAGGCCCGGCCTGGCGGGCCTTCTCCCGCTCCGCCAGGTCCGCTACGAGCGGCTCGTAGAGAGATCCCGTGCCGTCGATGACGGCAATCCGGCGCTCGCCGCCTGTCTTGTGGCTGGTCGCGACCTGGATCCCGATGTAGACGAAGAAGAAGAGAGGAATCAGCATCGTCCCGATCCAGAAGGCCTTGGTGCGGATGCGCTCGAAATACTCTCGGCGGATGACGGCAAAGATCTTCTTCCAGTTCATCGGTGCCTCATTCGATAATCCGCGTTTCTTCCAGTCCCGCGGCCTGGACCGCGGAGAGGTAGATCTCTTCGAGCTCCGGCTCCCGGTCGGAGAAGGCGGCCACGTCGTAGCGGTCCAGCGTTTGGCGGAGAAACTGACGCCGATCGACGTCGGCTGCCAGCTTCACGATGAAAACGCCGTTCAGAGGCTGGCACGACACGACACCGGGCAGGGCGGTCACCTCTTTTTCGGACGCCGCGATCGAGAGATGAATCAGGCCCTTGGAGAAGTGCCTCTTGAGAGCCTTCAACTCACCGTCGAGGATTTTTTTCGACTTGGACACGAGGCAGATCTGGTCGCAGAGCTTCTCCGCCTGCTCGAGCACGTGTGTCGAGAAGACAATCGTCTTGCCCTTCGAGCGAAAGTCGATCAGGTATTCCTTCACGAGAGCCGTGTTGATCGGATCCAGGCCCGAAAAGACCTCGTCTAAGATCAGGATCTCGGGGTCGTGGACGATCGTCGCGATGAATTGAACCTTCTGCTGCATCCCCTTGGACAGCTCATCGACTTTCTTGTTGAGCCACGGGCGGAGCTCCATCCTGTCCAGCCAGTTGTCGATGCGCTTCCTCGCGGTCGGGCGATCCACTTCCTTGATCGCGGCGAGAAAGTAGAGGTGTTCGATCACTTTCATCTTGCGGTAGAGCCCGCGCTCTTCGGGGAGGTATCCGATACGGTTCTGAGTCTCCCGGTCCATCGCGTGGCCGAGCACGGAAATGGCGCCCGAATCGGGAGCGGTGATGTTCATGATCATTCGGATCGTCGTTGTCTTGCCGGCGCCGTTCGGGCCCAGGAGCCCGAAGATCACGCCCTTGGGCACGCGGAAGGAGAGATCGTCGACGGCCTTGAACTTGCCGAAGGCCTTCGAGACGTTCTGAAGGTCGATCGCAGTGTCCATGCTTCTCAAGATCCCCTTGTATTTACGAAGTTTCCCCTCGCCGGTTTGGGGACGAAAGGCTATCAGCAGAGGTTGAAGGTCAAAGGTCGAAGGTCGAAGGTGAGGGAGAGGGCTGACATTCCGGCTCTCATCTTTCGACCGTTTCAGCTATAGGAGCAAATGGCGGAGAGGGAGGGGTTAGCGCCGGCGGACCCGGCGCTGTCTACTGCCGGGGGTCTGCCTCCGGTGGTCGACACGAACCCTCGCCTGCAGCTTAACGAGTATCACGAAATCCGCTAGTATTACCGCCCCCTGCGAAAGCCGGAGAGGTGCTGGAGTGGTTGATCAGGCCGGTCTCGAAAACCGGTAAGCCCGAAAGGGTTTCGGGGGTTCGAATCCCCCCCTCTCCGCCACTTATCAGATCGGTGGCGGTCGGATCAACCTGTCCGATTTCCCGATTCCGTCGCAGAACTTCGCAGGTGCTGGAAGAACATACGGAGAAGTTCGGCGGATTCCTCGGCGAGCAGTCCCCCCTCGACGGCGCAGCGGTGGTTGAGGCGCGGGTCCTGCGGGATGTTGCCGAGGGTTCCGCAATAACCGGCCTTGGGGTCCGGGCAGCCGAAAACGATCCGCGCGACGCGCGCGTTGACAGCCGCCCCCGCACACATCGGGCACGGCTCGCAAGTGGCATAGAGCATCGTCCCCTCGAGCCGCCAGGTCCCGATCGACCGCGCGGCCTCCCGAATCGCTTCGATCTCCGCGTGATGGGTCGGATCGGCCAGTGCCTCCCGCCGGTTGCGGCCCCGGCCGATCATCTTCCCCTCGCGTACGACGACGGCCCCGATCGGGACCTCCCGTTCGGCAAAGGCGATTCTCGCGAAAGCGAGGGCCTCTTTCATGAAGTGTTCGTCTGCGGTGGTGAAGGGCATCGGCGCGGAGGTTACTTCAACACCTGAGTCGATGAGGGGGAGAGTGGAGGAGTGGGTGACATCGAGATCGCCCCCTCTCCCCCTCTCCCACTCACCCCCTCGACGACTCGAAGCGAGGGGTCCACCGACCGCCGAACTCTTGAAATGGCCACTCGATTCCATTAGCCTCACCGGTCCTGCGCCCATAGCTCAACTGGATAGAGCGTCTGACTACGGATCAGGAGGTTGGGGGTTCAAATCCTCCTGGGCGCACCAACTTTCAGCGCGGGCGGTCGCTCCGCGACCGGCGCTGAGAGAGTTAAAGACGAGGGCCGTAAGGCCCCTCTAAGGCAAGTCCCCACGGAATCCCCGATTGGGAAGGCCCGAGCGGGGCGGTTTGTTACCTAAAGCGCCCGAGCGCAAGGGGTTGACCCTCCGGAACTTTCCGCGCCCCAGTTCGTAAAAACCGATACGCTCGTCTGCTGCTATCGAGGCTGGAGGAGAGGCTGATGTCCAAGACCAAGAAGATCCTGATCGGGAGCGCTGTCGCGGCCGTGGTCCTGATCGTATTGCTGGGCTCCCTGCGGGGGAAGGACCGAAACCTCCCGCGGGTGACGACGGCGAAGGTCGAGAAGGCAGACCTGGTCGCCAAGGTGACCGCCAACGGGAAGATCCAGGCGCGCCGCAAGGTCGATATGTCCGCCCTGGTCATGGGCCAGATCGTGAATCTCGCGGTGAAGGAAGGGGACAAGGTCCAGAAGGGACAGCTCCTGCTGCAGATCGACAAGGCCCAGCTCGCCGCCCAGGCGGCCGGGCGCGAGGCGACCCTCGGCGCGATGCGCAACGATCTCGACGCGGCCAAGTCCACGGCCAATCAGGCCAAGCACGACTACGAACGCGCCAAGCAGAACTACGACGCGCACATCCTGCCCGAGGCGGACCTTCAGAAGGCCAGGTCCAATCTGGACACGGCCAACGCAAATCTCGCCGCGACCGAGCAACGCATGCGGTCCACGGGCGCCGACCTGGCCGCCAGCCGCGATTCCCTTTCCAAGACGACCGTCACCGCGCCGCTGGCGGGCATCGTGACCGCTCTGCCGATCAAGGAGGGAGAGGTCACCGTCATCGGAACGATGAACAACCAGGGCACGCAGCTTCTGACGATCTCCGACATGTCGGAGGTCGAGGCCGTGATGATGGTCGACGAAACCTCGGTCCCGCAGGTCAAGGTCGGCCAGAAGGCCAATCTGAACGTGGACGCGTACCCCAACCGGAAGTTCACGGGCACAGTCACCGAGGTGGGCTCCTCGCCGATTCTCAAGAATGACCCGGATCTGCTCTCGCTGACGCAAAACTCCGAGGCGATCAACTTCAAGGTGAAGATCCGTCTGGATCAGCCGCCGGAGACGATCCGGCCGGGCTTCTCGGTGACCGCTGAGATCGTGACGGGCCGCGCCGAAGGGACGCCCGCGATCCCGATCCAGGCCCTGGTCGTCCGCGACGTGCCGAAGAAAGACAAGAAAGCCGCTTCCTCCGGCCGTCCCGAGACCGAAGAGGGCGTCTATCTGGTCAAGAGCGGCAAGCTCGAATTCAAGAAGGTCAAGAGCGGGCTCGCGGGCGAGCTGATGATCCAGGTCGTCGAAGGCCCTCCCGTGGGCGCGGAAATCGTGACCGGCCCCTTCAAGGTCCTCCGCCAGATCAAGGAAGGGGACCGTGTCGTGGTGGAAAACGACGGGGGCAAGAAGAAGACCACTCCGACCGCGGCGTAACCGCGCGGCATGAGGTGATGGGATGACGACCAGCGAGCTCCTGCGCGTCTCCTCGGCCGCGCTCCTGCGCCACAAGATGCGCGCGTTCTTAACGCTTCTGGGCGTCATCTTCGGGGTCGCGACCGTCGTCGCCGTCATATCGGTTGTCTCCGGGATGAACTACTACGTCCGCGAAAAACTGTTCGCCCTGAACCCGGACGTCATCATCTTCGACAAGTACGGAATCATCATGAGCCGCGAGGAGTGGCTCATCGCCATGAAGCGCCGCGATATCACGATGACCGACATGGAGGTCGTCAAGGCGGAGTGCCGTCTTTGTGAACAGGTGGGCGGGCAGGCAGGACGGAACCGCCCCATCAAGAACGGGGACCGCAAGCTCTCCGACGTCAACGTCCAGGGGCACACCCCCAACATGGCGGAGCTCTCCCGATTCGATGTCGCCACCGGGCGGTACTTCACCGAGGCGGAGTACAACAATTCCGCGGGGGTCGCGGTCATCGGCTGGGACGTTCAGGATCAACTGTTTCCGAACCAGGATCCGATCGGCCGCTCGTTCAAGATCGATGGGTACCCGGTCAACGTGATCGGAACCCTGGCGAAGGAAGGGACCGTGCTCGGTCAGAACCGCGACAACGTCATCTACGTGCCGCTGACGCTGTTCAAGAAGCACATCGCCCCCTCCGAGAACATCGACATCTTCATGCGCCCGCGCGGAGGCGTCGAGGCTTCCACGGCAGCCGTGGACGAAGTCCGCACGATCCTGCGATCGATGCGCAAGACAAAGTTCAACAAGGACGACCCGTTTGGGATCGTCACCGCGGAGATGCTGCAGACTGTCTGGAAGAATTTCTCCCAGGGCGCCATCGGCCTCACGATCCTGATCTCCGGGATCTCGCTCGTGGTCGGCGCGATCGTCATTGCGAACATCATGTTCGTCTCCGTCGTCGAGCGCACGAAGGAGATCGGGGTCCGTCGCGCCATCGGCGCGCGCCGTCGAGACATACGGCGGCAGTTTCTTCTCGAGGCGGCGCTTCTTTCCGCCGCCGGCGGAGTCATCGGTGTGCTGCTGGGCGCGGGCGTCGCCTTGATCGTCGACCACTTCTTCGTCGCGCAGGTCAAGCCCGTCTTCATCGTGATGGGAGTCGGCGTCGCCACTCTGACCGGTCTGGCCGCGGGCCTGATCCCGGCCTCAAGGGCCGGCAAGCTGCCGCCGGTGGAGGCACTTCGTTATGAATAGTTTTCCGTTCTCAGTTCTCAGTCTTCAGTTTTTCGAATCTGAACTGACAACTGATAACTGACAACTGAGAACTAACGGTGTCCACTCTCTTCTCGCATCTGCGCCGCGGCTTCGGCGAAAACATCCGGTTCGCCCTGCTCGCCGTCCGCGCGCACAAATTGCGGGCCTTCCTGACCGTCCTCGGGATCGTCGTCGGCGTCGCGACGGTAATCGCGATGGTCTCCATCGTCACGGGTTTCAACAACAACATGGTCCGCAACTTTCAGAGCTTCGGAGCGACGCTCGTTCAGTTCCAGAAGTTCGAGCCGCGCTTCGGGCCCGGACACCGCGACGAATCGGAGCGCAACCGCAAGGACCTGACCTACGACGACGCGCTCGCGCTGAAGGCCGCCGTTCCCGAAATGCGCGCCGTCTCCCCCGAACGCTACCTCTGGAACACGGACGTTCACGTCCGTTACCGGGACGCGGAGACGACGACGCCGGTGGTCGTGGGCGCCAGCCCCGACTACTCCATGGCCAACAACCACTTCGTGGGCTATGGGCGCTTCTTTACCGACAACGATATCGAGCACGCGACAACCGTCACCGTGATCGGCGAGGATGTGCGCAAGGCCCTTTTCGGAGGCGAAGACCCATTGAACAAATGGCTGAGCTTCAACGGCACTCAGTACATGGTCGTGGGAGTGTTCGATATCAAAGGTAAGATGTTCGGGCGCTCGAACGACAACTTCGTGGCGATTCCATTCACCGCCTTCGACCACCAATTTCCGTGGATCAAGAACAGCCACGGCGACACCATCCACATCGCAACCGTTCCCTACCGCCCCGACCAGGTCGAGACGATCCTCGAAAAGGGAAGAGCCGTTCTCCGAGCGCGACGGCACGTTCCGTTCAACAAGCCGGACGACTTTGCGATCTTCACGCCGGACAAGATGATCCAGAGCTTTCAGGCGATCACCAATGGCATCGCGCTCGTGATGATCTTCGTGGCGTTCGTATCGCTTCTGATCGGAGGGGTGGGCGTGATGAACATCATGCTGGTGTCCGTCACGGAGCGCACCCGCGAGATCGGCGTGCGCAAGGCCGTCGGCGCCTTCCGGCGGGACATCATCCTGCAATTCCTGACCGAGGCGATCACGCTGTCGCTTCTGGGTGGCGTGATCGGTGTCCTGGTCGGTATCGGCGTTCCGGCGGCGGTCAAGCGCGTCGTCGAGGCGCTTCCGGCGGAGACGCCACTCTGGTCAGTCATCGTTGGGCTGGTCGTCTCCATATCGGTGGGAATCTTTTTCGGCCTCTACCCGGCCGTGAAAGCTTCTCGCCTCGATCCGATCGAGTCGTTGAGGTATGAGTAGTGCTCAGTTTTCAGTTCTCAGTTTTCAGTTTTGGAAGCTGACGACTGAGAACTGATCACTGACAACTCGTTATGTCCTCCTTCACCCACGTCCGCCGCGGATTCGCCGAGAACCTGCGCTTCGCGTTTCTCGCCGTGCGAGCACACAAGCTGCGCGCTGGCCTGACGATCCTCGGGATCGTGGTCGGCGTCGCGACGGTGATTGCCATGGTCTCGATCGTGACGGGGTTCAACCGCAACATCGAGCGAAACTTCCAGAGCTTCGGCGCATCGCTCATCGTTTTCCAGAAATACGAGCCCCGATTCGGCCCCGGGGGTCCACGCCCGGAAGGGGAGCTGCGCCGCAAGGACCTGACCCTGGAGGACGCCGCCGCTCTCAAAGCCCAGGTGGCCGAAATCCGCGCCGTCTCCCCTCAGCGATACCTCTGGGACAACGTGAACTTCCACTTGAAGCACCGGGACGCGGAGTTCCGCTCGCCCCGAGTCTTCGGCGTGTTCGCCGAATACCCGATCGCCACGAACCGCTCCGTCACTCAGGGGCGCTTCTTGACGGAGTCCGAAGCCGAACATGCCGCCGACGTATTGGTCATCGGAGACGACGTGCGGGAGAAGCTCTTCCCGCGGGAAGACCCCTTGAACAAGAGGATTCAGCTCGGGCACGACAGCTACCTCATTGTCGGCGTCTTCGAGAAGAAAGGAAAGATGTTCGGCGAGTCGCAGGACAGTTTCGTCGTCATGCCTCTCACGACGTTCGACCGGCGCTTCCCCTGGATCAAGGTGGGTGGCTCCAACGGCGATGCCCTCCGGATCGCGACGGTCCCGTACCGGCCCGACCAGGTGGCGGAGGCGATCGAAAAGGCGCGGGCGGTCCTTCGCCTGCGCCGTCACGTGCGCTTCAATCAGCCGGACGACTTCGGCATCGTCACACCGGACAAGATGCTCGAGAGCTTCCAGGGCATTACTAACGGGATCGCGCTCGTGATGATCTTCGTGGCGTTCGTCTCGCTTCTGATCGGCGGGGTGGGGGTGATGAACATCATGCTGGTCTCCGTGACCGAGCGGACGCGAGAGATCGGGGTGCGAAAAGCCGTGGGTGCCTTCCGGCGCGACATCGTCCTGCAGTTCCTGATCGAAGCCTCCACGCTTTCATTGATCGGCGGCGCTATCGGAGTCGCGGTCGGGATCCTCGTGCCGGCGGCGGTCAAGCGTGTCGTCGAGGCGCTGCCGGCCGAGACGCCGCTCTGGTCGGTGGTGGTCGGTCTGGCCGTCTCGGTCTCGGTGGGCCTCTTCTTCGGGCTCTATCCGGCGGTGAAGGCATCGAGGCTCGATCCAATCGAGGCCCTGAGATATGAGTAGGCGCGAGTCTTCAGTCATCAGTTTTCCGTTTTCAGCTCTCCGTACGGCACGCTATAAACTGATCACTGAAAACTGAGAACGGACAACTCGAAGATCATGTCGAAGAAGTGGAAGATCATTCTGGCCGCCGCGGCCGTACTCGCTCTTCTGATCGTGTGGTGGCAAGTGTCCGCCAAGAACAAGAAGATCCCTCGGGTCACCACGGCCAAAGTCGGCCCGGAGGACATGGTCTCCAAGGTCACGGCCAACGGAAAGATTCAGGCCGAGAAGAAAGTGGATCTCTCCGCGCTCGTCATGGGGCAGATCGTGAACCTGGCGGTGCGCAACGGCGATCGAGTCAAGAAGGGGGACTTCCTGCTGCAGATCGACCGCAATCGCGCGGCAGCGGAGGAGGCGGGATCCGCAGCCGCTCTCGAAGGGAGTCTCTCCGCCCGGGACTCGGCGCGCGCGACTCTCGAACAAGCCAAGCGGGATTTCGATCGAGCGAAGAGAAACTACGAGTCCAAGATCCTGCCCGAGGCCGATTACCAGCGGGCGCGGGCGACGGTGGAGACCGCGCAAGCCGATTTCCAGGTCGCCGAGCGCCGGGTGGAACAGAACCGCGCGAACTTGAACGCCTCCCGCGACACGCTCTCGAAGACGACGATTCGCGCGCCGATCAACGGCGTCGTGACCGATCTCCCGGTCAAGGAAGGAGAGGTCACCGTCATCGGGACGATGAACATGCAAGGCACCCAGCTGATGACGATCTCCGACATGTCGACCGTGGAAGCGGTGCTGATGGTCGACGAAACCGATGTCCCCAACGTCAAGATCGGGCAAAAGGCGGTGCTCGCGATCGAGGCGTATCCCGACCGGGCCTTCGAGGGTCTGGTCACCCAGGTCGAGAACTCTCCCATTGCCAAGAACGACTCCGACCTTCAGGGGCTGATCACGACGTCGGATGCCATCAATTTCAAGGTGCGCGTGAAGGTCCTCCAGCCGCCCGAGACGACCCGGCCCGGCTTTTCGGTCACGGCCGACGTGATCACGGGCTCGAAGCCCCGCGTTCTCGCCATTCCGCTCGCCTCCGTGATCATCCGCGACTCCCCGCGGCAGGAGAAGACCGCTGCCGGCCGGATCAAGACCGAGTCGGGCGTCTATGCCATCAAGGAGGGCAAGGCGCGTTTCCTTCCGATCCGCCTGGGGCTGGCGGGCGAGCTGAAAGTGGAAGTGTTGGAGGGCCTCCCGAGCGGCCAGGAGATCATCACGGGGCCCTTCAAGACGCTGCGCACCTTGAAAGAAGGGGAGAAGGTGAAGGTCGAAGTGGAGAAGAAGGGCGGGAGCGGAGCGGAGTCGGGCGCCGCGTCGTAGCGGCTCCTCCCGAGAGAGGGCAGGGAGCATGTCCTTTGGCGAAGTGTTCGCGGTTGCCGTGCAGGCCCTGCGCCGCAACAAGCTCCGCTCCTTTCTGACTCTGCTCGGCGTGATCATCGGCGTCGCTACGGTAGTGTCGGTGGTCTCCGTGATTTCCGGCTTGAACCGCTACGTCCACGACAAAGTGCTGATCTTGAACCCCGACGTTCTCGTGTTCACGAAGTACGGGATCATCCGCAGTCGAAACGAGTTCGTGATGGCGCGCAAGCGCAAGCCGGTGACGCTCCACGAAGCGCGCATCATCGAGCGCGAGTGTCAAACCTGCGGGGCCGTCGGAGCGCAGGCCAATCATGTGGATGCGGTGCACGTGGGCCGAAAGAAGATCTCCGACACACAGATCCAGGGCGTCACCTCGAATATCCACTCGATGATGCGAATGGATCTGGAAGCCGGCCGGTTCTTTTCTCCCGTCGAGGAGGAGCACTCCGCCGCGGTGGCCATCATCGGCTCGGACATCAAGGACCAAGTCTTTCCCAACGTCAGTCCGCTGGGCCAACTTGTTTATATCCGCGGCTATCCGGTCCTCGTGATCGGGCTGCAGGCCCGCAAGGGCTCGATCCTCGGCCAGAACCAGGACAACATCATCATCACGCCGATCACGTTCGTTCAGAAAATCCTGACTGCGAGCGACGAAGTGGCGATCTATGTCCGCCCGCGCCGGGGTCTGGCCGGACTCGACGCGACTCAGGACGAGGTCCGCGCGATTCTGCGATCGATCCGCAAGACGGCTTACCGAAACGACGACCCCTTCGGGATCGTGGGCTCGGAGGCGGTCCAGTCCCTCTGGAACTCGCTGACGGCCGGAGCCTTCGCCCTGATGATCCTGATTTCCGGTATCTCGCTGGTGGTCGGGTCGATCGTCATCGCCAACATCATGTTCGTCTCGGTCGTCGAGCGCACGCGGGAGATTGGTCTGCGCATGGCCGTCGGGGCGCGGCGGCGAGACATCCGGCGCCAGTTCTTGCTGGAGGCGGCGCTCCTGGCCGGAATCGGCGGTGTCGTCGGCGTCATGCTGGGCGCGATCGTCGCCTTGATCGTCGATCAATTCTTTCCCGCTCAGGTCCAGCCGGCCTTTGCTCTGTTGGGGGTGGCGCTCGCTCTGGGAACGGGAGTCCTGGCGGGCCTGGCTCCTTCCTCGGCGGCGTCGAGGATTCCTCCCATCGAGGCGCTGCGCTTTGAGTAGTAATCGGTTTACAGTTCTCAGTTGTCAGTTTTTGGAACCCGAACTGAGAACTGAGAACTGAGAACTGAAAACTCATGTCTGTCTTCACCAACTTCCGCCGCGGCTTCGCCGAGAACGTTCGGTTCGGCTTCAGCGCGATGCGCGAACACAAGCTCCGGTCGGCTTTGACAATCGTGGGGATCGTCGTCGGTGTCGCGACCGTGATCGCGATGGTGGCGATCGTGACGGGCTTCAACAACAACGTGATCGGCAACTTCCAGGCGTTCGGCGCGAGCCGCATCGACTTCAAGAAGTACCGGGACCGCTTTGGTCCT
>Ga0070698_100000229_pt1 | contig 55211 bp, 56 predicted proteins | sample KBSK1502metaG_FD_65477 | JGI IMG/M metagenome (GOLD analysis project Ga0070698, IMG submission 65477) | Corn, switchgrass and miscanthus rhizosphere microbial communities from Kellogg Biological Station, Michigan, USA - KBS K1-50-2 metaG | ecosystem: Host-associated > Plants > Roots >...
TCATGTCTTCACCAAAGCGCCTGCCGATTATGCAGCCGCGGCTTCATAGACGGCGGCCGTCTCCTGGGCACACCGGGACCAGCTGAAGTTCGCAGCCTGAATGCGCCCGAGCCGGATCAATTCCTCGCGCAGACCAGTTTCGCCAATCAGGCGCCTCATTGCTTCGAGATACCCTGCCCCGGTCAGCTCGCTGTAAACCGCCGCAGACCCCGCCACCTCGGGGATGCTGGCAATCCGCGAACAGACGACCGGGCAACCCAGCGTTTGCGCTTCCACCACGGGCAAGCCAAACCCCTCATACTTGCTCGGAAACAACAGGGCCCGGGCGCGCCGATAAAGATAAACCAACGCTTCGTCCGGCTGGCGCCCGAGATAATGCCAGTCTGCCGGTGGCGGTCCTTCATCAGCTACTCCTGCCCAGCGGGCGCCGACGATGACCAGTGGAGGCACCATCCGCCCGCTGGATCGCGCGAGCCGATAGGTCTCCTTCAGCAAGCTCAGATTCTTGCCCGGTTCCAGGGAACCGACAAACAGGAAAAAGTCCGCCGGCACGGGGACGTCCGGCCGTTGTTCGCGGGTCGCGGCGCTGTCATGGAAATCGACGCCGTTGTAAACAATCTGGATTTTGGACGCCGGCACATCCAGGAGGGCCATGGCTTCGTCAGCCGTAAAAAGGCTGATGCAGATGATGCGATCGGCCCGGGCGATCATGCCGAGCCGATGCCGGGCCGAGGCGACCTGCCATTTCCGGAAACGTTCGGGATGACGCAGCAGCGCCAGGTCATGCAGGGTGGCGACATACGGTAGGCACGGCCGGTAAAGCACATTGAAGGTGGTGTGGAGCAGCGAAGCCCCTCCGCGACGCAGGGCGGCGTTGGCGACCAGCGGGCCCCAGACAAATTCACGGTAGGCGGTGTTCAGCGCGCGCTGCGGTTGGCGGTAGGCAAAATTTTCCACCGGCCACGCCAGCTGGAAGAAATCCGGCGCTTTGGCCATTTGCTTGAAGCCGCCCAGCAGACCCCGGATGTAACGAGCCACACCCGTCTGGGTGGTATAAAGGCCGGTGGTATCAATGGCGACGCGCACAGAGCAGGCGTTAGAGGAAACGTTCCCCCGAATCAAGCGGCGACCCTGTGTCCAAATGGAGGCTTGGACGATCCCCAAAAGAGCTTCTTCTACAACTCACCGTTTGGCACTACAGCAGGTCCTTACGGAGGTCGTTCAAGAATTGAGCTTTGCCTATGAATGTATCTGTCCAGTTGCGGGTCAAATTGTGCAGTCGGACTTGACGTTCTTCCAACGACGCCGTTCGCTCCCTCGTCGCCTAGAGAGTCGATCTTGTGCACGAGTTGCCCGATCAGCGCTTCGGCATCGACATGGGCATAATGAGTGACATCGATCAAGAGAAGAAGAGCAATCACCTGGCCCGCACTCAGAGCTATCGGTTCTCTGTTGCCCAGATAGATTCCGAATACGACAAGAGAGAAGGCACCGATTGCAAAAGCAAACGCGACCTCCGGGATATTGTGCAATCCCAGCATAATGCGGCTCGCAGCTATCATGCCGAGTAGTAGTGCCGTGCCAACGAAAATGAGCACGCCCGCGGCCTGGCTACGTCCGGCCGCCAGCATCATCGCCCAACAACCAAAAGAACTGGTTGCAATCGCCACGTGTCCGCTTGGGCTATGGATGCGGAAAAAATTTGTTTGGTTGCCCCAAAGGTGAAACGTGAACTTGCTGAAAATGGTCAGGAACAGGCAAAGTCCAAAAGCCACTGCCCAACTGCGAGCCAGGACACGCCGCTCATCATCGGTCCAAAGATAAAAGAATAGACCCAATCCGCCTAGTAACAGCAGCGTCGGATCTCCCAAGCCGGTAATCTTTACTAGCAAATCCTGCCGCATCGGGGCCAATCGCTTACGTGACGGTGGGAGAAACTGCAATCAGGTGGCAGCGAAGTCTCATCGATTCGCAGACATCGATTTAAGGGGCACGGGAGTCTGCCGAAGGCATCGACTCACGCGTTCAGTCTCACGGTGGCCAAATTCGGCGTTCGGGTGGTCGTAGTGTGTTCAACGCCCGCCCGATGTTATTCTGGATAGTCCCGCCCTTCGCGCCGTTGTTATAATCAAGCACAGCGGCGAGCGGGGTATTAACGAACACATTATCATGCACGTAGAAGCCCGCGCCATAGACGATGGCCCCATAGTCGAAAGCGTCCATATAGTTGCCAGCGATTTCGCCCGGGCCGTCTAGCTCAATACCTATACCTGCGCCGAATCCCTGGGCGTTGTTGCGAAGTATCTTAGTGTTGGCGCCGGCGCGAAGAATAATAGAGTATGCGATGCCCGTTCCGTTCGTGCCATTGGGATCGGGAGCGCCCTTGACCTGACCTTCGGACCAGTTGTCCTGCACAATCATATTGGTGATGCCCCCGGCGGCCCCAACTCGATGGGCATGCGAGTGGTGTGGATGAATATGTTGCGCTCGATGACAATGTTCCGGTCGCGCGGCGGAGCCTCGTTGAAGTCGAGGTTGATAGGCTGCCTGCAGTCGGTGAAGTGGTTGCCGGAAATCGTCGATTGATCGAGTCCCCAGCCGTCGATGACCGCGCCTGTGACGTTATGGAAATCATTGTTGATAATCAGGGCACCGTTCGCGTCGGTGAGCTGGATGGCTGTTGCGCCACCGTCGAAGACGTTCCCGCCGATGGTTACGGATTGGGAATTTGAAATGTCGATCGTGCCTCCCGCGAAGGTGAAGCCCCGTATCACCGTCTTGGGACCCCGCGCGACCAGATCACCGATGATGGTAGCGCCCTGCGGCGCGTAAAGGATTGTATCCGGCGTCACTTCAAGGCTGGAAAGTCGGTAAGTGCCAGGCCGGATGGTGATCATGTCGCCCGGTTTGGCCCGCTTCATAGCCTTTTCGATTGTGACCGTATCCACGGCCAAGGTTGCGCCACGGGAGGCGGCTTTTGGTGGGGTCGTGGCGGTTTGGGCGTTGCTCGGAATGCCGAAGACTGTCGCTCCTGCAGTGGAGACGAGCAGGAGCAGCGCAGCGCCCCAGCCCATCAACCGTTCGCTCAAGTGGGGCAGCCAACGGACTTTCTTCTTCGGCGCATCGCCCAATGGCTTCCTGCCCAACGCGATCAGCTCCTCATGGCGCGCTGCCACTTCGGGCAAAAAGAGCGTCCCGACTTCCCACGCCGGATCGCCAGCGACGATGGCGTAGAGCTTGAAAAGCCTGGGCCCGACGGGTCGAAGCAAGAATCTCATGACGTGTTCGGACGTGAAATCCCAACCACCTCCGGCGCAGAGTAGGCGGGATGGCCTCGCGAGGCTTCAGCGCGCAGCCGATAGGCAATGCGCAGGACGAAGCCCCAGAAGGCGTAGTAGGGGATCGCGTTGTAGGGCTTTTCCATCGTGTCCTCGCCAAAACAGCTGGCGAGAGTGAGCACGGCGAAAGCCAGGCAGAGAAGAATGAAATTCGCTGCTTCACTCCTGCCGGTGCGGCGACAATCGAAATATGCACGGAAACCCGCCCGAAAGAGCTCGACCTGCATCCAGATCCACAACACGACACCGATCAGTCCGAGGCGAGCCGCTACGGAAATGACAGAATTATGCGGCTCTCGGGTGGTGACACCGAGCGTGTCGCTAAAGTTGGTGAGTGGAATGCCGTAACCCAGCCCGGTGATCAGCGTTACCTCGTCCGCGGTCAGTAGATCATAAAGGTGATTCCACCAGCCCAGACGCAGGGACACGCCGTCGGCTGCCGACGCCACGCCTCCTTGGGACTTGTCACTGATTCCGACGATCGACTGAATATGGTCCCAGAAGAATGACAGCGAGAGATCCGAGGTCAGTCGGCCGGAAATCCGAATGTCCAAAGCCGAAATAACGATGAGAGCCGAAAAGAAGATGGGAATTCCAAGGCCCAGCCCGCTGAGAGCGCGTGGACGAAGGATCAACAACAACCCCGCGACAGCCAAGAGCTGCAGATAGGTGGTGCGCGCCTGAATCACGGCCAGCGCGAAAGCAATCAAAAACCCCGCCACGAGGAGGTAGCGCATTCGAATCGCCGGGCGCTGAGCGGGCTGGATCACACAGAAAACGGCACCCCATAATAGCATGGTGCTGGGGATCGCGTAGGCGCCGAGAATGGATATCGCCTGTCCCGAGGCGCCAGGCAGCGTCGGCGAGATTGCTTCAATTTCGTCACCATAACCGAGCAACATCGCATAGATACAGCAGATGACGACGATAGGGCGCAGCCAGTATGCCAGCCGCACCACTGTGCGCGGTTCCCCTGCCAAAGTGAAACCCACGATGAGGAACAGGGAGTCGATCAGTTGCGTCGCGTCGCGAAGCGCCCAAGATCCGTGGCCCGTAGTGTCGAAAATCAGGTGCCCAAATCCCCAGCTCCACCAAATCAGGAAGGGAAGCAGGAATACGGTCGCGCCCATTCGTGACAACACGCGCGGGACATTCGTACCCAGCAGAACCACAATGAGGAACAGCTCACCCAACACAAACTGCATGAACGGGTAGTTAAAGATGAGATAGCCGCCCACCAGCACCAGGAATGCCGAAGCTTTGAAGCTATCGAACGCCCTGCTCATGACGCTGCCCCGTAAATCCGGTCCACCTTGTCCCGCCAGGAGAAGTCGCGGTAACGCACTCGCGCAGCCTGGGCAACCGGAAGTCGTGCGGATTCTCGTGCGAAGCCTATCAATGCATCGCCCATCTCGCGGATGACCTGCTTTGCATTCTTGCCCGCCGGATCGACCGCATAGCCGCAGCTCTCGTTGACCAAGGTCGCCGGTCCGCCGAGCTTGAGACAGACAACCGGAAGGCCTTGGTTCATAGCCTCGAGAACGACCATGCCGCCCGAATCATGCAGGGCCGGAAACAGCAGAACGTCGTGACCCGCATAGAGGTTTGCCATCGCCGCGCGGTCCTGCCAGGGCAACCATTCGACGTTCGCGACGATTCCGAGATCTTGCGCAAGCTTCCGCCAGCGCCGCTCCACTGGCCCATGGCCAACCATCGTCAGCCGCGCCTCGGGATCGGCTTCGATGAGCCGCGCGAAAGCCGGCAAGCCTAGATGCATGCCCTTGCAATCGATGAAGCGGCCCGCGTAGAGGACGCGAAAGCACTGCTCCTGCCGCCTCCGCGGTGGCAGAATTCCGCCAATGATCGGCGCCGATTCTTCCGCGCCGATCGCGAGTTCAATTCGCGCCTTCTTGCGGAAGCGGCGCGGCATGAGCTTCAGTGTCTCGCGAGACGTGACATAGATGCGCTCGGCACTTGCGAACGTGGCGTTCATGAACGGGGTGAACGGTATCATTACATTGGCGGCGTCACGCAGGGCATCGGAGATAAATCCAGGCAGGCTGTAGCCGTGTCGTAACCGCCACGGCGCGCGCTCGCCGCCACCGACGGGACCGAATATGAATGGGATGCCAAGCTTGCCCATGAAGCTTGGCGCGCGCAGCCCGGCAAGTGTGACGTGATGCACGCAATCGAATCGTTCGCGTTGGTGCAGCTTCTTGGCGAATTCTGCCGCCAGCCACTGCCACAGGAAGTTGTGAATGTGGAGTGGTCCGCGCGCCTGCCAGCGCAGAGGTTTTGGGACGTCGAAATACTCGAAGCGGAGGCGAGCATCCGGAAGCGCTCCCTTCGTTACTCTTTCGATGGCCCCCCGCGATTGGGAGCGCGTTAACACAACGACTCGATGGCCGGCTTGGGCTAAGAACACCGCCCAATCCCATCCCAAGCCCGGCTCCGAACCGTGATTCGGTTCACATGCGAAGGCGGAAAGCAGGATCTTCAAGCCGTCGCCTCCTGGTTAGGCCGCACTGACTATAGCAGTGCCGATAAGAAAAGAAAGGCAACTGGTTTCTGTTCTTATTGTGACCTTTGCTGGCCGGTGGCCCGGCAGGGCGGTCCCGCCTTGCGAGCCAGCATGCTTCGCGAGGACAATCACGGCGAGCGCACGGACGCCTTTAGCGTAACGGTGAAACAGCATGAAGATTTTGGTCGCGCACAATGTCTACCAGCAGCGCGCTGGGGAAGAAGCCGTTGTCGGTGCAGAGGTACGGCTGCTGGAGGCAAATGGGCATGCAGTGGTCCGCTACGAGCGGTACAACGATGAGCTGCAGGGACGCGGTGCGCTGGGTGGAATTGGCGCGGGGATAGAGACGGTCTGGTCCTCGAGGTCGTTTCGCGAGGTGAGGGAGGCGATCCGGAAGGAACGACCCGACGTCGCGCATTTCCACAATACCTTTCCGTTGATCTCCCCTTCTGCCTATTACGCCTGTGCGAAGGCGGGAGTGCCGGTGGTGCAAACGCTGCACAACTATCGGCTGCTATGTCCGGCGGCGAAGTTCCTGCGCGAAGGCAAGGTTTGCGAAGCGTGTCTCGGTCGCAACTCCGCGTGGCCTGGGGTGGCGCACGGATGTTATCGGGGGAGCCGAGCTGCCACGGCGGCGGCGGCGGCGATGCTCGCGGTGCATCGAGGGATGGGAAGCTGGCAGAGCAAGGTGGACGTCTATATCGCGCTCTCGGAGTTTGCCCGGCTGAAATTCGTCGAGGGCGGGCTGCCTGCCGAACGCATCGTGGTGAAGCCCAACTTCGTGGCCGGCGATTTGGCGCCGCGGACTCAGCCGGGAAGCTATGTTCTTTTCGTCGGCCGCTTGTCGGAAGAAAAGGGACCGCAATTGCTGCTCTCGGCATGGCGCGGCATGCAGGCGAAATTTCCTCTTCGCATCGCGGGGGACGGACCGCTCCTGGAGAAACTGTCGCGCGAGATCGGGGAGTCATCGCTCGCCCACATCGAGCTCGTAGGCCGCCGCACGCCCGATGAAGTTCGGACGTTGATGCATGGCGCCCGCTTTCTGGTTTTTCCCAGCATGTGGTACGAGGGTTTTCCGATGACGATTGCTGAAGCCTTTGCCGACGGACTTCCCGTTATCGCCTCGCAGCTCGGTTCGATGGCCGAGATCGTGCAAGACGGGGTGACCGGGCTGCACTTCGAGCCCGGCAACGCCGCCGATCTCGCCGCCAAGGTGGCGTGGGCATGGAATCATCCGGAGGAGCTGGCGCGCATGGGCCGCGCCGCGCGCGCCGAATACGAAGCCAAATACCAGCCTTCGACGAACTACGAAATGCTGATGGATATCTATCGCGTCGCAACAATGCGGCGCGCGCGACAAGGTATCGTGCGATTGGCTCGCGTTGCGAGTCTGGAGAATTGACGGCAACCACCGCTCTCATTCGCGAGATCGGAAGGTGCGCGTCGCCCGTTAAACGGCGCCCGCCGACTTCCGCAGGACCAACGTATCCTGTCCGGCTGCGGCCTCGTGTGAGGTGTAGCAGAGAAGCTCGAGGCCCGTGCTGAAGTGCTCGCGCACCTGATCGCGCGTCTGGAAGACATCCCAAGAGCCGAGGACTTGGCTCGAATAGGATGCCCGCGGATTCTTGGCATCGAGCGCAAGCTTGCCGTCGCGTTTGAGCGCTGCCCGGTCTTGGTCGTTGAGCTGCCAGGTAACCTCGCTGTCGCCGTGGACAGTGCAGAGCAGATGGCCACCCGGCCGCAGCACCCGCCGCAATTCATCGAGCCAGGGCCGCTGCCATTCAAGGGGAATATGCGTGAAGACGGACAGCGCATAGATGAGATCGAAGGACCCGTCGGGATAGGCGAGCGGCGGCTCCAACGCGTTATGATTGAACTCGATTCCGGGGAGATTCTTGCGGTCCCATTCGACGGGCTTCGAATTGGCGTCCGTTCCCGCCAGCCGAAGGCCGTCGATGTAGCGGAAATGCCGTATGACGCGTCCGCTGCCGCAGCCGAATTCGAGGACCGACTTCATCGCCTCGACATGGGCGCCGTATTGCTCCACGGTCGTGAGCACGGTCCAGGCCTCGCGATAACCCGAACCAAAGTACCATTCCGGTTTCCTGCGGACCTTCAGGTCGTCCGCATGCATCAATGCTTCAGTCTCGATAAGCTCGGGCGGCGCAAGCGGGCCTGGATCCTGGGGCTTGAAGCGGCGGCCGAACTTCCGCTTCAAATAGCTTAGATACATATACTTTTTGTATTTGTAGCCGAGCACGGTCTTGATCCCGTACGGCAAGATCATCGTGCTGCGGTGAACGATTCCACCATGCTTCATGATAGATCCCCACGACTTTCATATGCCACGGGATCGAATGTTTTGTTTCCTCGGCAGACTGCAATTCTTTCATTCTTTTCTTACAATCAGCTTGCAGAGATATTGACGCGCTGCATGGGAGGATCATGTGCGGCGCACTGCTGAGCGCAGCCTATCCGATGTTATTGCCGCGACCGTTAGTCATGCCGAGGGATCGCCACCAGCCAGGTATAGATGACCAATAGATCCTCGCTAGGATAGCCGCGAAACCGGGCCGCGAGAGGCGTCCGGGCCAATTCAGCTGGATCACCGCGCTGGTTAGTTTCATCGACGACTTGAAAGCCGCTCTCGCTGAAAGCTCTTCGGTAGTCGCAGACGCGCAACCGGTTCAACGGAATGATTGGATTGCTAAGCCAGCGCCACGCCCGATCCGAGAAACGCAAAAAATTGAACTGTGTGATCCCAGGGTCATAAGCGGCATATTGATCGTCGAGACTGATCGTGTGGCTCATCACCGCGTCCGGCGCGGCAATTCGCCGGAATTCCTGCAAGACTTCGAATAAGTCCTCCGGCGAGAGGTACTCGAAAACGACATCGGACACGATCAGGCCGACGGATTGCGGTGGCAAGTCGCTTCGGCTGGCGTTGCCTATCCGGTAATGAATCCCTAGCCGCTCGAGCAGCTCCGCGGGCCCCAACTCTTCCACCTGCTCGCAGAGGGCCATCACCTCTCGCAACCGGGTCAGCCGCTCGGGCAGGGCATGAAAGTGACCTCGCAACCCTGGCCCTTGCTCAAGCTCGAGGAACCGACGAATCGTGAGTTTCAGGCGGTCGCACGTCAGCAATGGCGCGATATCCCAGGTCCAAACCTCCCGAGCGCCACAGAGGAAGAGCCCGATCGAGACCGTCGGGAACCAGCCAGTCCCGAGTTCGACAGCCGAGAAGCCGTTAGTCGGTGCCGTTGAGCCAAAGCGCTGGAGCTGCTCCAGATGGTTTCGGCAATTGCGTAGACTGGCCTCGAACCGTTCCTTGGTTAGATCCAAGGAATGTGTCACCCGATCTTGGAACAACTCGTTCCAATAATGAGGATTGGGCAATGCGCCTATGCCGCGTTGCACAAATGCTTTTACCAGCCAAGACCCCATTTAGCGGCCCCTTTTTCTGAAAGAGTGGCTCTCATCCTTGAACGCTGCCCGCTGGTGGTTGCCACAGCATAGACTTCGGTTAACGAAGAAAAAAGTGGTCTTATCGTTTCTTATCGTCCATGCTATGCTGGACGCGTTCGGGCGCAGAGGTAGCGGAGCGGTTCGGCATGAAAAAAGTTGCGATCGGTTTGCCAGTCTACAACGGCGCCAACTATCTTGCGGCCGCCATCGACTCGATCCTTGCGCAAAGCTATGGCGATTTCGACTTCCTGATCTCGGACAACGCCTCGACCGACGGCACCGAGGAGATCTGCCGCGCCTACGCCCAGCAGGATTCGCGCATCCGTTATATTCGCCAGCAAAAAAATGCCGGGGCGGCGGCCAACCATAACCTGATGGTCCAGATGACGGACAGTCCATATTTCAAATGGGCTGCGCATGACGATGTCCTGGCTCCGGGCTTTCTTGCGGCTTGCGTCGACGTTCTCGATCACGATCCCACCGTCGTCCTCGCCTCGCCGGCCTCGATGCTGATCGACGACTTCGGCAAGCCGCTGCCTTATTCGGCCGAGCTTGGAGGAATGATCGACCGCTCGGGCGTGTGCTGGCCAGTAATGCCGGAAAGGAATGACGGCCTCACGGCGTGCGATCCGACGCTGCGCTTCGAGGCTGTGATGCTCAACATGGTCATGTGCGTCGAGATATTCGGCCTGATGCGGCGATCGATGCTATTGCGCACATCACTGCAGGGCCCCTTCGTTGGCGCCGACAAGGTCATGCTGGCGCAAATGAGCTTGCTCGGCCGCTTCTGGCTCGGCCAGGAGACCCTGTTCTTCCGCCGTTGCCATGCGCAGCAATTCAGCGCTTCCGTTTCCGGCGCGTATCGCGCCATGTGGTTCTCCGGACGCCGCGATTCGATTTTTACCCAGCAGATCAAGCTCCTGCTCGCCTATTGCCGTGCCCTGTACACAACAGAGCTCACGGTTCGGCAGCGCTATACTTGCCTTCGTGCGATCGCGCATCGGGCAATATCTCGGGGCCACCATTGGCGGCGCCTGACCGGGGCTTTGGTGGGGAATTCCTGACCGGGGATTGTATCAGCCGGGCAGATAATCCGCGCCGCAACCTCGGCAAGGTGCCCGAGAGCAACAAATCCAGCAGCGGCGTATTCTGAAAATAGCCATTGTAGGTGAGCCGCGGCAGGCTGAGCAGCCGGTCGCGGTCGGAGGCGAAGATCGTATTGCTTTCCGTCGTCACTGCGGTGTGGAAGCCCAATTCGCGGCAAATCGCTGCTTCGCGCGGCCCGGCAGATCCGCTGTCGCCATAGGGGTAGGAGAAGTGCCGGATCTCCGCACCAAGGAGAGCTTCGCAATCGCGCTTGCCTTGTTCGATCTCCGAATATGCCGCGCTGTCCTCGAGACGGCTGAGATAGGCATGATGCGCGCTGTGGCCGCCGAACTCGACCAATCCGCTCGCGTGCATTTCTGCGATCATTGCGGCCGTAAGCGCGTTGCGATCGCTGAGCGCCATGAAATCGATGCCGTAGCGGTCGCCTAGTTCGCTGCAGACCTGCCAAATATCCGCGGGCGGAGCGAGGACAAAACGCGAGGCAATGGTGAAGTATGCTTGGCGCTTCTGCTGCATGGTCCTGGCGTCCACTCGCAGTTCTTCGCCTTCCCAGGTGAACTTGAGCGCGTCATTGGCTGCGATCGCCGCCTCCAGGCCAAAGGACCACATGGGAAATTCGCGCCGCAGGAAACTGGACACGAGATAGACCGTCATCGGCACGCCGAGTTCGCGGCAGATAGCGAACGCTTCCGTGTAGTTGTCGACAAAGCCGTCGTCGAAGGTGAGGCAGACGAATTTTCCCGGCGGCGGCTGCGGATTCCGCAGGCGCTCGGCCAGTGTGCTCATCGTCAGGAAGTGATAGCCCCGGTCGATCAATGTCCGGACGACACGCCGGAAATTGTCCGGGGCGACGGAAAGCGCCTGCGAGCCAAATTCATGGGGTTTGGGCAGGTAAACCCGATGGAAGGAAAGAATTGCCCCCTGCCCAGCATAGCGCCTGACCATGAGCAGGGGCAGGCCACTCGCCGACAGGATCCAAAGGCCGGAGCGACACAAATTTTGTTTTATGCTCATGGTACGTTGCCTGAGGCGTCGGTCGCTTGCTGCGCACAGACGCCGGTCTTCCGCTCTTCCGACTTCGTCGCTCTGCACCAACCGGCGAGTAGGACCAGAAGCACCATGACCCGGATGGTCTCGACCAACAGCGAGCCGAGCACGACGCCGATGACTCCGCCGTAGAGCGTTAAGGGATAGACGGCGACGACGGTGAAGAGGGTCGCCACCGCGTAAGAAATAAAAATGGCTCGCGTCCATTCAATGGCCGCCGCCCAGATGACCAGCACGGTGCTGATCCCGTAGACGGCCGCGGGCGCGCATAGCCACGGCACAAGGACATCGACCCCTTCGTATTGCTTTCCGTAGAGCAGATGCACGATGTATCCCGGGGAGATATTGAGCACCGCCACCGTGGCCGCCGTCAGTGTCCCGGTCAGGAATGCCAGCCTCGCAATGTAGCGGCGCAACTCCGCAGGCCCTCGCAGGTGCAATGCGCGCGCGGCCTGGACTGGGGCGAAGTTGTCCAAGGCCAACAGCAGGATATTCAGGACACCGGTGATCGAAATCGCAGCTTGCAGGGCGCCGGTGACAGCGGCGCCGAGCACGAATCCCGACATCACCAGAAATGCCTGCGACGTCATCCAGAACATGAGTGCTGACGGCAGCAGCCACTTTGAGAATTTCCAATGCCGGGCGAATACGCTGCGAAAAACGGCGCTGTTCCATCCGAGACGGCCAAAAAAGAACGCACCCTGAATGGTTGACGCAGCGCATGCGCCCGCGACGATCCAGATTCCCGCCGCAGCGGTGGCGCTTGGCCCAACGAGGGGCAAGGCCACTGTGGCCGCGATTTGTACCGTGAAACGGAGCACATCGTTACAGAGCGCTAAGAGTGCACGATCTCGCGCGAAGAAATAGCGGCGGAAGAAATTGTGCAGTTGATAGGTTATGATTGCGGCGCAAAGCGGCACCGCCAGGCGATCGACCTCCGGATCGGCGAACAACCATCCGACAATCGTGACGCCACTCCAGGCCAATATGCCGAACAACGCACATAGGATGCCTTGTTGCGCGACGACGGCATGATAGTAGCGATCGACGTCCGCCTCGGCCTGCTTCGGGCCGATACTGAGCGTCGGCTGGATTATTGCCGCGAACTGCACCGAACCGATGAATTCGACGAACATCCAGGCGAGGGTGAAACGGCCGAATTCGTAGATGCCGAAGGCACGTGCCAACAGAATGCCCGCCGCGAAATTAGCGCCGCTTACCATTGCTTGGTCAACAAAGGCGAAATTCATCATCCGCTGCGATGCAAGCGGCGCCAACGTCGCCCGGACGTATTTTGCCCATCGGGCACGCGGTTGCTCCACCCTTGGATTGCTTTGCATGGCGTCGTCAGGCACCGGCGAACAGGCTGGCTCTTGCCATCGGCTTACCTTGGTTGAGCTGTCCATGGCACGGCTGGGCTAGGCGTGCACTGCATCCGCCCCGGCGTGCCTATGCTGCGCTTGGGTCCCGCTGCCGATGGAAAAATGGTCTTCACCGACATATTCGCCCGGTTCGATCACGCGCGGTTGCGGAATTGGAATGACGAAGCGTCCGCCAGCGGCGCGATAGGCCGACTGCTGCTGCAACACCTCGCCGGCAAAATTCCAGACCAGCAATAGGACAAGGTCAGGTTGAGTCTCGAGCAACCGATCGGGATGCACGATAGCTATTTGCTGTCCCGGCATGAACTTGCCCTGCTTGTGAGGATTGGCGTCAACGGCGTATTCGAAGAAGCCAGGCCCCAGATCGAGATAGTTGACGAGCGTCGATCCCTTCGCCGCGGCGCCATAGCAGGCGATGCGCTTTCCGCGCTTCTTTTCGGCGCGCAAGAGCTCGATCAGCGAATTCCCGAGCCTGACCACGCGGCCGGAAAAGTGCTCATACCAGCGCACACGATCGACGCCGAGCGAACGCTCGTAGTTCATCAGCTCGTCGAGCCTGGCGCTACGCTCACCACTTCGGCCGACGAACAGGCGCAGCGACCCGCCATGAATCGGCAGGCGCTCGACGTCGTTCAGATGCAGGCCGTGGCGGGCAAAGAGCGGCGTCAGACCGTGAAGCGTATGATAGAAGAGATGCTCGTGGTAGATCGTGTCGAATTCACATTTCTCTATCATGTCGACGGCGTAGGCGAATTCGAAGACTGCCGTGCCGTTGGGCTTCAGGAGCTTGGCGAAACCGGCGACGAAATCGTTGATCGCGTCGACATGCGCCACGACGTTGTTGGCGATCATGACGTCGGCGAACTGCCCCTGGGCCGCGAGGTCTTCGGCGAGGCTGAGGGAAAAGAAATCGTTGATGACCGGAATGCCGACCTTGCGCGCGTGCGCCGCCGGGCCCGCCGCCGGATCGATGCCGAGGCAGGGAATTCCCTGCTCGACGAAATTCCGCAGGAGATAGCCGTCGTTGCAGGCGACTTCCAGGACCAAGCTGTCGGCGCCAAGACCACGCTCGCGGATCAGGCGCTGCGCGATGGATGCGGCATGCTGCAGCAACGCCGGAGACGAGGAGGAGAAATAGGGATAGTCGCGCTGGTAGAGGATCTCGGGAGGCATAGTCTCGGTGATCTGCAAGAGCGCACAATTCTCGCAGAACGCCAATTGCAGCGGATAACGCGCCTCCTCGCGGGCCTGGCTTTTCGCTGCCAAAAGCGCGTTCGATATGGGATGATTTCCGAGATCGAGAACGACGCGCAGCGCCGGGCTCTGGCACGACCGGCATTCGTGGATTTGCATGAGTGACGCCCCTTTGGCAGCAGAAGAAAACGAAGAACGATCGGTTCGTCAGGCATCCGCGTGACGCTTTGTCAGGTGCAGCTTCTCCCCGATCAGCATCATGGCGAACTTGGAATTCGACTCGAGGTAGCGCCTCGAAAGGCGCCGCGGCTCCTGCGCGAGGCGGAACATCCACTCGCAGCCGGTGCGTTGGAGAAAGCGGGGCGCTCGCTTTACCCTGCCGGCGAGAATATCGAACGCCGCCCCAACGCCGATCAACACTGGCGCTTTCAATGCGCCGCGGTGCGCCGCCATCCAGCGGTCCTGCTTGGGCGCGCCAAGGCCGACCCATACGATGTCGGGATCCGCAGCATTCACCAACCGATCCACTTCCCGCTCCTCCTCGCGCGTCAGCGCGCGGTACGGCGGCGAATAGCTGCCTACAATCTTTGCGCCGGGGAATTTGCGGCCGAGCTTTTCCTGCAACAGCGAAAGCGTCGTGTCGGAAGAACCATAGAGAAAGTGCCGGTAGCCGCGCTCTTGGGAATGATGGAACACCGCCGGCATCAAGTCGGGTCCGCAAATGCGCTCGGCCGTGCGGTAGCCGCTGCGATGCTGCAGCCAGACCAGCGGCATGCCGTCAGGAGTCACCATCGCAGCGGACCGGTAGATATTTCCAACCTCCGGCGCGGATTGACTCTCCATCAGGGCGTGAACGTCGAGGGTGCACACATATTTGTGCTCACCCCTTGCGATCCATCCGTCGATCGTCGCCACGGCTTGATCGAAGGTGAGCACACTCACCGGGACGCCGAGAACCTGCAGTCGCGGATGCACTTAACCGTCCTCCCTAACATTGTCATTGATGCCGCTGGCATCGATTGGTGGCTGTTTCTCTCCTTTTTCGTCGAAGACTTCTTCTTCCCTCGCGGGCGGCGGTATCCAGGAGCTAAACGCTCAAGCCGGTTGCTGCCGGCGTCGCGGCGGCGAGCGGCTCGACGGTCGTCGATTCACCAAGCGCACATAGCTCCGCATCCTTGCAACCCAGGCGCTCCAGATCGCGGGTGATCTCGGCGCGGTAGATCGGGTTCATGGCGATCACCAGATCCGGCTGGTATTCGGTGAGGACCTCGGGTCCCACGATCTGCTTTCCGGTGCCGGGGACGAATTTCCCATGTCGGTAAGGATTGATGTCGACCAGGTATTCGATCTCCTGATCCACTCCCACGGACGAAAGAAACGCAACCGCCTTGGAGCCGGAGCCCCACAGCACAGTGCGCCCGCCCGAACGCGCGGTGGCGCGGATCTTCGCTGCCCAATCGGCGGCGCTGCGCGTGGCGGCTGCGCCGTAACCCGCGACGCTCTTTGCGATCTCTTCCGCGTCCCGGTCGTCGCTTTCCGGAAGGGGTGTTGTTTCCTTGGTCGTCGGCCTGGCCTCGATCGTGAGGTACTGGTCGTCGAAGCCCGTGGAGACGCGGAGAATATCGAAGCCTGCGTTACGAAAAAGATGCGCCAGGGAGCTTGGCGAAAAATATGCGCAGTGTTCGTAGTAGACGTCCCAGAAGGCGGCCTCCGCCAGAATCCGGCGGACGTCCGGAACCTGGAAAAATATGATCGTGCCGCGCTCAGGCGAGGCGATGCGGCGAACTGCTTGAACAAAACGCCGCGTCTCGAGGATGTGCTCGAGCGTCATCTTGCAGCAGACGAGATCGGGAGCGGCTTGGACCGTGGTTTCGGAGAAGAATTCCCGCTTGAAGCTTACGTTTGCCGAAGCGCTCTCTCTTCGTGCGGGGATGAAGCTCGGATCGTATCCGACTCCGTCATTGCCGCCGAGCTCGCACAGCAGCGAGAGAAATTCGCCCTTGCCGCACCCGATCTCCACGATCTCCTTGCCGACGAGGTCGTATCGGCCGATCAAGTGCTCCGCGAGCTCGCGATGGAAGGCCTTGAACGTCGGCGAGAAGCCTTGTGTCTCCTCATAGAGCTCTGAATAGACCGTACGCTCCGGCTTCCACGCGGCGTTGAAGATGAAGCTGCAATCCGGACAGAAGGCGAGATCGATATCACCCGACTCCAGGCTTTGCGCACTCTCGCGATCGGTGAACAAGAGACAGCTGTTCACCGGCACCGCGGCAACGCGATGAAAAACATGGCTGCGTACGCCACCGCAATTCGGGCATCGGGTTGTCACCACTACGCACTCCTCTCCGAACGCGTGCTCATTCGCCTGCGGCCGCAAGCGGCGGCGTGGCGGTTTCGATTGCGCTGCGGCGCCGCCATTCATGCGACGAGGGCAGCCAGCGCAAGGAGGCGTCGAGAAAGCCGCTGCTCAGGAGCGATTTGAGATAGGCCAGCCGCTGATAGCGTGCGCCCTCGAAGTCCTCGGGCGCGAGGTCGAATTCCGAATACCGGGCGTAGAGTTCCTTGGCGCCGGCGTCAGCCGTCCATTGCGGCCGGAACTTCGGCAGCTGCATCGCGATCTTCGAGCAGTCGACGCGGTAGGAACGCTTATCGGGCCCCGCCCCTTCGGCGTAGGTGATCGACGAGCCGGGAACGGTACGGCGCACAATTTCCGCGATCTCGCGTACGCGGTAATTTTCGGTGGTGATCCCGACATTGAAGACTTGGCTGTGCACGGTCTCCCGTGGCGCCTCGATTGCCGCGATGAAGGCGCGGCTGATATCCGCGATATGAACGATCGGCCGCCAAGCCATGCCGTCGCTCTTGAGGAGGACACGCTTGCTGGTCAGCGCATAGGCGACAAGGTTGTTCAGAACCAGATCGAATCGGATGCGTGGCGAGAAGCCGTAGGCGGTGGCGCTGCGCAGCAGGACGGGAGAGAACTTGTCGGTTGCCAGGGCCAAAAGCCCGCGCTCGGCCTGGTATTTCGATGCGCCATAAGGCGTGACCGGATTCGTGGGCGAGGTTTCGTCGACCCAATCCTGAAGTGCCGCGCCGTAAACGCTGCAGCTCGAGGAAAAAATGAAACGTCCGACCCCGGCCTCGACGGCGAGCTCAGCCAGCCGGATCGTGGCCCTTTCGTTGAGGGCGTAGGTCGTTTCCGGAAGCAGATCGCCAAGAGGGTCGTTGCAGACGCCGGCGAGATGGGCGATGGCATCGAAACCTTTGAGCTGTGCCGCCGTCAGTTCCCGGATATCACAATCGATGCATGGTATCGGTGCCGTGACGTCCAGCCCGAAGGTGCATTTCGCATAAAGGTCTATGTCGATTCCGACCACCTGGTGACCGGACTGAAGGAGCATTTGGCTAAGGATCGTTCCAATATAACCGCTGTGTCCGGTAACCAGGATTTTCATAGCGTTACTCCCACGTTTTCCACGGAGCCCTGCCGTTGCTCCACATTTCCTCGAGCAGCGTCTTCTCCCGCAACGTGTCCATGCATTGCCAAAAGGAGCTGTGTTGGAAGCCGACGAGCTCGCCATCGGCGGCGAGCTTCTCCAATGGCTCGCGCTCCCACATCGTTTCGTCGCCGGCGATGTAGTCGAATATCGCCGGCTCAAGGACGAAGAATGCGCCGTTGATCCAACCGTCGCCGTGCTCCGGCTTTTCGGTGAAGCGGCGTACGCTTCGCTCGACTCCCATTTCAACGAAGCCGAAGCGCGACGGCGCGCGTACGACAGTCATCGTCGCGAGCTTGCCGTGGGCACGGTGAAAAGCGAGAAGCTCGGCCAGGTTGACGTCGGAGATGCCGTCGCACCACGTCAGCATGAAAGTGCCGCCGCCCAGGTAAGGCCGCAGCCGTTTGATGCGGCCGCCGGTCGACGTGTCAGGGCCGGTGTCGACGAGATGGATTGTCCAGTCCAGATCCGTGTTTTCGTTGTGGAAAGAAACAGAGCCGTCGCGTGTCCGTACGGTTAAATTTCTGTTAAGGGCATGAAGATCGAGAAAATAGCGGATTACTGCTTCTTTCTTGTAACCGAGGGCAATGGCGAATTCGTTCATTCCATAGGCATCGTAATGCTTCATGACGTGCCAAATGACCGGCTTGCCGCCGATCTCGACCAAAGGCTTGGGCTTTTGCGCGGTCTCCTCGGAAAGTCGGGTTCCGAACCCTCCCGCCAGGATGGCGACTGGCGGATGGGGCTGCGGAACCTTGCCCGCTCGCTCAAGTTTAGCGAGGGACGATGCACCGACGTTCGGCATAAATTTCGTCATCGGGAGCGATCCGGTGCCTGTTTAATGGGAATGGCAGGATCGTATCAGAAAGAAAAGAAAAGAAAAGATGAGAGAGAAGAGACCCTTCGCGTCAGAAAGACAATAAACGTGCGCTATTGGGTTGAAAAACCTGCCTAAGATGCAGGCCACAAGTTATTCACCCGGCAGGTCACAGCTTTGACACTCGCGTTGATCATTAGCCCGACAAGGTTTACCCTCATCACCTGATTAACCTGGAAGGGTAAAAACGAGGACTATCGCCTTTGGCCAACGTAAGAATTCGAGGAAAGATACCGCGGGAGGAGTGGCCGAAGATCGCCGCGCGCTTTCAAAACGGCGAGACCTTCACACAAATAGCACGCAGTTATGACTGTACCGCACCCGCCATCCGCTACATTGTCGGTCGGGTCCCCATTCGGGGGGTTAAGGGTAAAAAAATGGATCCCGACAAGCTGGAAAAGGTTGCCATGCTTGTGCCGCCGATCGAGAACCGGCGGACCACGCGGATCGGCACCTCAGACCGTTCTGACATCAGCCGAGGCCGAAGCAGTCTCTCGCCGGACTCCCCGTCGAGGGACATTTGGGGCCGCGTCAACACCGACATCGCGACCTTCCTGGCCGCGGTGGATTCGCTTTTTTCCGACGATAGTGACACCAACTACGAAGCCCTGCTGGCGGCGACCGATCGTCTGTTATGGGCGAGCGCCCGCACGCGCCTGGAGTTGGAGCGCATCCTCGGCAGCCGAAAAAAAGCAGCTTCCATCCGTCGCATTTCGGGTTGACGGGCGCGAGCTACCGGTATCGTCAATAGGCGTTGGTCCCGCGGACAACGACGGGGATGGTCGTCAAGAGAATCTTGATGTCCAACAGCAGCGACCAATTGGCGATGTAGAACAGATCGTATTCGAGGCGACGGCGCATTTGCTCGGTGGTTTCGGTTTCGCCGCGCAAGCCATTGACTTGTGCCCAACCGGTGATGCCCGGCTTCATGCGATGACGCGCCAGGTAGCCGTTGATGAGGTGGGCGTATTTCTCGTTATGCGCTGTGGGGTGCGGCCTCGGTCCGATCAACGACATGTCTCCACGCAGTACGTTGAGCAATTGCGGTAGTTCGTCTAGACTGGTGCGCCGGAGAATGGCCCCGAAGCGGGTCACGCGGGGATCGTTGCGCCGGGCCTGGGGAACGCTCGGGTCCGGATTTGGATCGTGATGCATGCTGCGAAACTTGTAGATCACGATGCGATTGTTGTTGAAGCCGTAGCGCTCCTGGCGAAAAAGCACCGGTCCACGGCTATCGATCTTGACCAGAAGCGCAATGAGCAGGAGCACGGGCGCCAAGCAGACGAGCAGCAGGAGGGTCAGCACGACGTCTTCGGCCCGCTTCACGTGCGCTCCCCAGCCCGACAGCGGTCGACGCTGCACCGTCAGAGTGGGAATTCCCGCGATCAAGTTGAATTCTGTCGGCGGATAATCGATTCCGGATATCCCCGGATCGATCCTGACTTCGACTTGAGAGGCGGAAAACTTCGCTATCGCGCGGTTCAGCGCCGTGGGCGAGCTCCAGGGCAATGCCAGGATCACTTCATCGACTTCTCCAGCATTGGCCAGCGAAGCAAGGAGATCGCCATCGCCCGCGACACTGTCAGTCCCCGGCGGGGCGCCTTCATCGAAGAACACGCCAATGACGTTCGCTTCGTCGGGCCCCGCCCCCAGTCGCTGCGCAAGCGTGATCGCCGCCGGCCCTGTTCCGAGGATTGCGATATTGCGGACCAGTCGGCCTTCTCTTTGCCAGCGCGAGATCTGCAGACGTACCGCACATCGCATGGCGACCAAGTACAGCCACGTGGCCGCGAACCACAGGCCTGCCCAGCCGGTCAGAAACTCCTGGGAACGATCCAAGGCGTAGCTGATCGTCACCAGGCTGATGAAGGCGGCGACCCAGGCGATCGAGACCTTTGCGAGCTGGACCGTCAACTGCGCCGCGCTACGAACCGAATAGGCCCGCGCGAAATGCAGGTAATTTACCGTGGCCGTGGCGCCCAGAACGATGCCAAGGGAATGGGTGAGGGGTCTGACGTCGTGCCAGGCAAAGGGCGTGTCGATCAGAAATCCCACTGCCGCGATGCCGAACCAATCCGATACCCGCAACAGGCCGGGCAGTCGCGTCTGCAGATCGACATCCGACCCGGTTCGCGATGCGCGCGGTGATCTGAGTGGATGATGAGCCCGTGAACGCGGGGCCAGCTCGACACTCCCGCCGGGCAGAGAGGTGCTATCGCTCGGCATCGACTTCGCCTCCTGCCGTGCCGCGACCCCGAGGGCGCCCGTACCGGGATCCGCAGGGTCGCTCAATTTCTTTTCTTTTCTTTTCTTATTGTACCGGATAAAAGAACGCAACCGGTATTTGCGCGATGTGACGCCGGCAAAAGGACGGGCGCCGGTCGCCCAAGGTCACCAAAAGAAAACAATAAGAAGCGTCATTTCTGCTAAAACGGGCTTGCAACCTGGGACGAGGTTCGAGATGACCCACAACGGCGTTTCGTATGAGGAGGGTAGTCCCAAACTGCCGGTGCACCGCGGCAGCATGAATGGAGGCGATGGCGACCTCGACGCCTGGGAGACGAGCCACGGCCGCGACTACGGCAAATATGGCTTCGCCGCCCGGCGCCCCTCCGCAACATTCGACGGGCAAGGCGGCAAGTTCGCCTTCGAGGCCAGCGAGTCACCCGAGGGCGTCGACTACTCGGCCATCTTGCGCAAGCTGTGGCGCCGGAAACTCCTTCTCATTGCCATCGTCCTTCTGGGCATCGGTGGCAGCACCGCAATCATTGCGCGCATGCCGGCTCATTATGTTGCCCATGCATTCGTGGCGATCGGCGATCCGCTTGGCAAAAGCCGTTTGTCCTACGCCGCAAATCAGGGGAGCGAACTCGTTTCCTTGCCGGATACCGGAACCGTCCAGACCGAGGTCGAAGTCCTGAAGTCGCCCCAGCTGGCCCTCGAGGTCATTCGCGACCTCAAGCTGGAAAACAATCCGGAATTCAAACCGGCCGCGTCGCCGGTCGAACAGCCGACCACCTGGTCGACGGTCAATGAATGGCTCTTCGGCTCACAAGCCGTCTCCGATTCTCGGACCGATGGCGCTGCCGAGCTTTCGCAAACCGTCGATAATTTTCTTGGCCACTTGCGGGTCACCGTCCCGAATACCTCGCGAATGGTCGACGTTGCCTTCGATTCGTCAAGCCCGCATTTGTCGATGCAAATCACCAACGCGATGGTCGATCGTTACGTCAACAAGCAGCTCGAATTGCGCTTGCAGTCGGCCCAGCGAACGTCCGCCTGGCTTCATGACAAGATTACCCGGCTCCAGGATAAGGTGGAGGACGCCGAGAGAGCGGTCGAGCAATTTCGCTCTCAGGCTGGCCTGTTCTCGGCACCGGACCGCACACCTCTGCTTCTCAAGCAGATGACGGACGTGAGCGCTGAACTCGCAACTGCCCAGACAGCGCGCGCCGCCGTCGAAGCCCGCCTCAGTCAACTCCGCGCATCTGTTCAACCCAGCGGCCGTGGCAGCCCGACCAGCGACATCGTCGATTCGCCGTTCATGAGGACCTTGGACGGCCAGCAGGCCGATGCGGAGCAAAAGCTTGCCGAGGCGTCGACGTCGCTGGGCGAAAAGAACCCCGGGACGACCGGCCTGAGGGAGCGACTCCGAAACATCCAGGTGGCGAAGCGCAATGAAGGCTTTCGAGTAGTGGCGTCTCTCGAGAACGATCTGAAGGTCGCGGGCATGAAGGAGCGCGATTTGAGCGATCGGCTTGGTCGTCTGCAGAGCGATATCGCCGAGATGAACCGCTCGGAAATCAAGTTGCGCGCACTGGAACGTGAGGCGCAGGCCGATCGCCTGGTCCTCAACAATTTCATAAGCCGCTTCAAGGAAACCAGTCAGGAAGGCGATATCTCCTCGCAAAGACCTGACGCCCAGATTGTCTCCTATGCGCAACTGCCGGCTAACCCGGATCGGCCGAAGAGGGGGCTCTTGCTGCTAATCGCCGGAATGGCGTCGTTGATCGGGGGCGCCGTGGTCGTGCTCCTGGTCGAGAAGGCGGATCACAGACTGCATAGCCTCGAGGACATCGAAGGACGTCTCAAGGTCACGGGGCTCGGGATGCTGCCGTTCTCCAAAGCGGCGCAACTCTCGCCGTCGGAAGCTGCCCGATACGGATCCTCATACCGCGAGGCGGCGAAGGCGATCTATTCGCGGCTTTTCTGGGCCGGCGTGGCGCCGAAGGTGACGGTGGTGACGTCGGCCCTTCCCTGGGAAGGAAAGACCACCCTCGCGTTGAGTTTGGCGGCGATGGCAGCACAAAGTGGGCAACGGGTTGTACTTGTCGACGCCGATTTCTGGAAGAGTGGGGCTGGTGCCACCTTGGGTATCCGTTCTCGCGCGGGGTTGGCAGAACTGCTCGAAGGCAAGGCTAAGCTCGCCGATGCCATAGTGTCCGATGTCGCTTCGGGCGCCGACATCATCCTTCCGGGGACATTTTCACGCGCCTCGCTGTTGGCCTGGATCGGTAAACTGCCCGAGTTGCTCAAATCCTTGAGAAGCCAGTACGATGTCGTCATCATCGATGCGCCCCCTATCCTCGCGGTGTCGGAGGCGGCACTGCTCGCTGGCCATGCGGACGCGACAGTGGTGGCCATACGATGGGCGAGCACTCCCTGGGATGCGACCAAAACCGCGCTGAAGCAATTGCACGATGCGGGTGCGGCTGTGGCTGGCTCGGTCCTTACGATGGTTCGCGAAAGCGAGGACGCAAAATCAAAATACGGTTACACGGAGGCTTCGTACTTTTCGAAAAATCTCATTTCGTACCGGCCGGCGACCGGGGCAGTCACCCGGTCCGCAGAGCAGCAACATTCCGGCAAGCGCACTGATCTGCCTCGTTTGACCAATCGCTCGCCGTCCCCTCACTCGAGCGAAAATGATTCGCCACGTCACGCCTTGCTCGTGCTCGACATCCCGGAAGTTTTCAACGGTTCCTCGAAACGGTATTCGCCGTCACCGGAGGCTTGTGATCGCCTGATCGCGACGATCAACGGTTTGTCGCAGACGGCTTCCAGGTTCGGCATCATGGTGCTCTACGCTCATAAAGAGCGCGCGAGCATTGTCGCCACGCCTCTCTCGCGATTTTCGATGAAGAAATCGAACGGCAAACGGAGGATCCGATCCGATAGGCGCCTGAAAATGCTCTCCAAATACACCTTTCTAAAGCGGGGCGGGGACGCATTCTCCAATGGGGAGCTCGACGATTTCCTGCGCAAAAAGGGCATCGCCCATCTTTTCCTGGCCGGAGTGGATCGCGGGATGTCCATCAAGCAGACAGCGCACTCGGCTTTGGATCTGGGCTATCGCGTGACGTTTATCCAGGATGGCATTTTCACCGCCTACGAAAGCAGGTGGGAGCGCGTGCTGAAGATCTTCGAATCAGCCGCAGCCTTCGCCATTAGGAGCGAGGAATTCGCGGAGTTCGCGATGGCAGTGCATCAGTCAAACGAAGCTCAACCGCAGCCCCATGAAGGAGGTTTAACGACTCCATTGGCTACGCCAGCGACACCCTGAGCGACCCAAGCGCAGAGGCCACGATGCTGGCAAAGTGCTAGCACTGAGCGAGGAACCGCTCAGGTGACCCCTCGATCGGGAACGCCGGCTAACCTACCAGCGACGACCACCGGCGGTCCGCGCCACAGCAGCTTTTCGATCGTGATTGGCAGATCGCGCACCCTCTTGCCGGTTGCGTGGTAGACGGCATTGGCGATGGCGGGCGCCACCGCCACAGCCGTCAGCTCGCCCAGGCCCTTGGCGCCGAGCGGGCTGGCTTCCTCGTCGAATCCGACCGACGCCCCACCGCCAATGCCGAACGCCTCATGTTGGCCTGCAGGGCATCGGCATCGATCTCGAGACCCGCCGCCACCTGGCCCATCGCCTGCACCGCCGAGCCCGGCGTCTCGATCGGCGCCGTCAGCGTCGGCCAGTCGGCCTGCCAGCCGCCCGGCGCGCGCGCCTGATCCTGCGGCAGGGCGGCGACGATGGTGGCGGCCGGGATCGTAGCGAAAGACGCCATCTCGCGATGGAGCGCCTTGTCGAAATCAGCGACGGTGGGCATTGCGCGCCCGGATGCCGGCTTCCTCGAGCTCGCGCAGCTTCTCGTCGGTGACGCTGTGCTCGATTTCGATCCGCTCGCGCCATTGCTTGCGGCGGCGGTTGCGCAGCCAGAACATGGCGGCCTGGGTGTCGGGCGGAAAGTAGCGGCTGTATTCGATCGGCGCGGCCCCGCCCTCGATCTGCAGGATCTTCACGTCGGTGTGGGTGAAGCCCTTGGCCTTGTGCAGCAGCGCCTGGGCGACGTCGGCGTCGGCGACGTCGCGGCCGTCCTGCATTGCCTTCCTGAACTCGGGATAGCGGGCGAGCCAGTTGCCGATGGTGTTGCGCGAGACCTCGAACAGCTCGGCGAGGTCTTCGTTGGTGGCGCCCAGCAAACAGAACTTGTAGGCGAAGGTGCAGTAATCAGGCGTGTAAGAGGGTGTGCGGCCGCGTTTTGCCATGGTGTCGATACTCCTTGGATAAGTCTCGACGGGGACAGGCCACAAGATTGCGCCCGGTTGTCAATATCGATTTGGCAGTGTGTCCTCTAGAAAAGAATTCGGGTCGCGGCCCTCTCAAGGCTGAAACACGGGTTCGAATCCCGTAGGGAGCGCCAAGCACTCAGGAAAGTCCCGTAATCAAACGAACCCTTATGGTTCGGGGCTTTCCATCCCCAAGGGTGCTAACAATCGTGCTAACAATCGGCACGGTTTAGAAGGGCAGAAGTGGGACGCATGCCAGCCGAGAACGGTCTTCCGCAATACGTGAGCAGGCGCGGTCGCAACGGTCCGTACCAGTACTACCGCCGGCCCCCGACGGGTGTCGTTGGAGCGGCGTTCGTCCGCTCGTTCAGGACCAAAGATCGCAAGGTTATGCTAGCGAAGTACGCCGCGATTCACGCGGAAGCCGAAGTGTATTTCGAGCGACTGATCTCGGGTCGTCGGCTGAGCGATGAAGAACTGATCCGGCTCGTTGGGACTCGCCAGAATGCGGCAGCGTTGTTCAAGGCTCGTCCGGGGGAGTTGTACCAGCGTTCAGATTGGGATCGATTCATCGACCAGTCCGGCACCCCCGAGATGCGGGCGCTCGTCGGTCCGGATCGAGAGTTCCTCGTCGAGCACCTGTACTACCTGTATGTGATGACCGAGGCCGCGAACGCGGAACTCACTCGGGAACGGTACGAAGAACGGCGTGAGCATTTAACCCGATTGACCGGGTCCGAAACGGTTCCGCTGGGATCAGGTCTCACACTGATGGACGCGTACGAACAGGCGTGGGTACCCGCGGCGACCCGCTCCAAGAACACGGCTCGCGAAGTGAAGCGGTACGCGTCCGACTTCATCGAACTCAATGGTGACCATGCGATTAAGGACCTCACCCGCGAACATTGGGCCAAATGGCGGGCGGACTGTCTGAAGCTGTATGGAGCGAACTGGACCGCCTTCAAGCGGTTCACGATGATGAAGACCATCGTGACCGAGGCGATCAAAGCCGGTCTCATGGAACGGAAGTTCTTCGAAGGGCGGGACGTTGTGATGCGGAAGCCGGAACGAAGCCGACTCCGCAACGAAGGCTGGTCCGATGATGAACTGAAGACGCTGTTCGGCTCAGAAGTGTTCCGCGATCCTGAAGCTGATCCTGCCGACTACTGGATTCCAGTGATCACCGCACTGACCGGCGCACGGCTGAGCGAGGTCGCTGGAATGCAAGTACCCGATGTAGCGAAGCGCAAAGGGATGTGGACGTTCTATCTCGCTCGTGAAGAGGGCAAGACCGAGGAATCTCGAAGAATCATTCCGATCCCGGATACCGTCACTGGATTGGGCTTCTTCGAATACCTGAAGGCGCGCAAGGATGGGCCGCTGTTCCCCGGGAACAACCCGAGATCGTTCAGCACCGCGTTCGGTCGATACCGCAAGCGGATCGGTCTGACCCGGAAGGGCTGCGACCTTCACGCGTTTCGCCATCACATGAAGACGTTGCTAGCCGACCTGCACTGTCCGGATCGGATCAACGACTACATCACCGGCCATGCCGCGATCAGCGTATCAGCGCGCTACGGAAAGACCGAGTATCAGACCGCGCTGAGGTTCCTGAACCAGATCGACCTTGGAGTGCATATTCCGCGCTGGAAGCCTACTTCTTCGGTTCCGTTGGCATCCCTCTAGGAATGCCGGTCGATCCCTATCCCTGGGCATGCCCAAGCCTGATTGATTTTGGACCTGCCAGCGCCGCCCGTTTTGCCGTCCGTACTACTGTTCGAAGTGGTTCGCCTTGTTGCGGGCCTGCCGAACCTTGGTCAACGGCTCGACGTGCTCATAGCTGAGCGAGGCCCGGTCCAACGCCTTCAGCGCGCTCTCGACCTGCTGCGGGTCGCGATTGGCAAGCTGCTTCAACCTCGCCCGCAGTGCCTCGATTAGCACGTATGGGGTCGGAATCCGCACATCGCCTTCGAGAACCTTGACCCGGGAGATCACGCCCTCGATCACCGTGCCGACTTCCTCAGGAACCCGGATCACCATCAGACGGGTCCCCTTCTTGTGCAGTTGGGGCCGGCCGGGTCCACGCTTCTTCACTGCCATGTTACCTCGCCCCGGTCCGGTTCCGAGGAAACAGTTCGTTGTCGATCCTGGCCAGTCGGGTCGTGCAGCGCTTTGTATCCCCGTAGGTGTCGGCATAGATGAGGGAACCTCCATGCACCTTCACGTACTCGTCGAAAGCGCTGTTGAATTGGCGGGCGTTCGGAGCGTGATTCAGAACGGTCGTGCGGTCGCCCTTCTTCAACGTATAGGTGTTCAGCAATCGCGCCGGACCGTTGAATGAACCGTCCGGTGTCAGATCGACCTGCTTGAAGCCGACCAGCTTCCACCCGGTCCTCTCCATGGCGTGTTCGAGCCCTTCTGGCAGCGCGACGGCTTCGAACTGCTTGAGACGGGTCTTCGACGAAGCCTCACGCTTCTTCCATCCCTCGCCCTGCTCCGCCGCGAGCACCCTCTCCTCCTGGTAGAGGCGGACGTTCGGCACCGAGGTGCTCTGGAATGGGTTCCGCTGGAGGTCATCAGGCTGGCCCAGCAGTTTCTCGATGGCCGGCAGAGACCATCCCCGCCGGATCAGAACGGCCTGTGTGAGCATTCCCTTCACTTCTCGATCAAATACCTTTTTCATCTCAATCTCCTGAATAGTAGTTATACGTTATTTAGAGTCGGAACCCAAAAAGTTCAGTCCAAATCTCAGGACACCACCTAATGAGAATCCGACACAATAGTGGTTATACAACTATTAACCGGCTTGACCCCGCCTGATCCCGAGATACCTGACAGGAAGGACAACCCGCTAAGGCTGGTCCGTAAGAGAGAATGCGGCAGCACCCGCGTGATCCAGTTCTACTCCGCTCCCGGGTGACCTTGGGAGGAACCAAGAAACCGATTCGTACGGGTGCTGCTGGCGGGTCGGTCTTCTTGGGGGAGACCCAGCCCTCATGGCAGAACCGGCAGACCTCTCCGATTACTCAGTTCACGAGCTTCTCCACCGTATGGAGATGAAGTCGCGCGGCCTCAAAGCGGGCCCGTTCGCTGAACTGATCTCTCGGAGCGCCTTCATCACGCCATGGACGGAACCCCTCCTCTCATGTGCCCGTAGGGATCGTTTAGAAGGCCGCACAGCGTCAAATCGGCCGCGGGAGGGTCGGTTCCGGTGTAAGCTCAAGACGTGCTGTAAGTGCCAAGAGACGGCCGGCATTCGTGCAGGCAAACGGGCATGGGCGCTGATCAGCGCCGCCACGGACGGGAAACCTGACCGGAACCACATCTCGGCCATGAATGTGAACTATGAGGAGCGTGATCTCCGCGGGTTCAATCGCCGTCTGAAGAATGCCTTGCGTAGGCTGAACGTGAAGTACACTGGGGAGTATGCGGTCTCGCTGAATGGGGTTCTCCACACGCACTTCATCGCCGTGCATCCGGATCAGTCTCGGGAGGAACTGGATCGGGCGTTGAAGGAAGTGTTCCCAGAGGATCGTGCCGTCGTCCCGAAGGAACTGAATCCCGAGCAGTCTATAGAGCAGGCGGTGAAGAATGTGATCCAGTACGCGGGTATGCCGCCGGTGAAGAAGGGTGACCGTCGTGATCACCCAGGGCTGTGGAATCCTGATGGACTGGTTCGGTATCTGATGCTGGACTCGCAGGTAAAGGGATCACGTAGGCTAGAGGGTGGGTTCCGCTTGGGTGACAAAGCTAAAGCCAAGCGTATCCTGAGTGAGACGAACGCGCGGTACAGGAAGCCAAAGAGAAGGATGACCTCCATCGTGCTGGAGAAGCTCAAGAGGTCCACCCCTACACCGCTCGAGTCTGAACTTCCCCTCCGAGTTCCTACCGACCTTTCCTTCCTCATTCGTAAAGAATGCGTCGAGGGGACCGAAGAACTAGTGCGTCGGGGGGTCCCTGTCGGGGGCGATGCTGTTTCACCGCCCCCTGACCGCTCAGTCCGCGCGGAAGCGCGCGTCGGCCTGAGCCTCGCCATCGAGGATCCGGTTCGGGGTCTCCCATCGCTGGGAGCAGCCGAGATCGCATCGGTGGGTCAGACCCGGCCGCATGGTGGGGTGCTCGTCGGAGTAGAGCAGGTCGACGACGGTCTGCTCCATGCTGGTCCCGTTGGTCGTGGCCTTCGCTCGGAGCCACTTCACATCTCGGGCTGGTCCTTCTGGGCGACGAAGGGAGCCGCGGAGGTCAGCTTGACGCCAGGCCTCCCCGCGGAACCTGCAAAGGTCACGGAAACAAAGGGCTAAGCCAAGAATGGCAGGACTTGTCCGGTCTCGGCATCAGTACGAGCAGAAGCTGCGATAGCGGTGGCTGCCGCGCCGAGAATGCATTCATCCGAGCCGCCTGGCGCGGCCACAGACAAACTTCCATGCGCCGAACCGAATTCAAGCACTACCTCGGGCCCGCAATTCGTCGTGATCTCGATGAGCGAATCCACGATGCCATACCAGCCCGCAGGCACCGTGTTGCTCTCGGGGAGAAGCGGCCGCGCTGGCTGATCGATCTCGAAACCAAGCTGCACGGCGACGTGCGCCGCGAGCGTCTTTACGCCCCCGCCCGTCGCGGTGCACCGCAGGCCAGGGCGACCCGTGACCTCGCAGATCCGGGTCGAGAACGCTTCGACCAGTCGCCGCGCGCCGTAGCAGAACTCGCAGTGTTGGTCGAAGTGCACCCGCAAGGAAGCGAACTTCTCCTTCACTGTAGTCGCCGCCAGCACCGGATGAGCCCCGGTGTAGGCATGTGCGGTAGTGACCTCGCACAACGCGTCGACCAGCCCGGCCCAACCATCATCGCCCTGGATTCCCCAGCACATCGAAGTCTCGGCGGGGCCGAGATCCTTCTGCCGGAAGATCTGCGGCCAAGTTTCGTAAAGGGCATTTTGAAGGTCGGTGTTCATGTCCTCTATTTACTTCTTCACTTCTTCGAACGAGAGTCTATGAGGGTGAGGAAACTCTAAGAATGCCATGGGCTTGGTTTGGACACAGGTATCGTAATTGGTTTGTTGGCGTTCCTTCAGATAGATTCGGACACTGACTCCTTGTTTGAGCTCGGTGTACGACCGGGTCCCCTGCCGGCTTGCGCCGCACGGATCGCACTCGTCCGGCGCTCGTGTTCCTCTAGCGCTGGATCCTCGATGATGGCTTCTACCGGAGTGGCATTCGGCGCATCACCATCGACGAGAAACGTCGTTGTTGGCTCATGTATTCCGATCCGAGCGACCAGTCGCCAAAATCCAAAAGCGAAACCAAGCCAGGGAAGCGCGGTAAAAAAGATCGAGGCCGCTATCCTCTCCCCGAGCGTGCGCCGACTTGGCACATCCCAATAAAACCACCAGTTCACGCGATAGGTGGCGAAGATCAAGACGCCGTAGGTCGCGGCCTTCATTGTGCTCACCACGATCCCGTCCAGAGCCCACTCATGTCGGTCAAGCACTGCTCCAACCGCTGCACAGATCAAGAATTGGACAAAGCCAGGCAGCTTCTTCACCGGTGATGCATTCAGAAGGAGCAATCCGAGCAAGATCAGAGCGCCGACCGCGAAAGGCGGCATGTAGGTTGGATCCGGAATTCTGATCAGATAGGCTGGCGATCCCAGCGGGACGCGCGAATTAAACATGGTGCCGGCATTAGGCTCTTGTATCCACGCGTACAGCAGCGCGAACAACACAGACCCCGCCACGGCCGAGACAGCGAAGCCGCCCATCTCTTCCTCGGACCATGGGAATGACTGGCTGAGGCGCGGCGTCATCGACCGGTCCCCGCGAATTCCGCACGCGATGGCCGGAACCACGGCGGCACGGACACCTTACGCTGGCGGAAATCTGCGCCGATCAGTTGAAGTTCGAAATCCAACGCGGGAAATGGCTCCGCTCCGAACCAAACAGTCCGGACCAGATTTGGAAAGCCCCGCTCGACTGGCGTAGGCAGCGACTCTGCGCCACCACACCTCCGGATGACGACTTCCACCTCCGGCCTGGTCGCGGCCCCCGTGGTCACCGCCTGTTCGCAGAGGCTTTGGAGCATCAGAAGGATGGGATTGACACCTTCCGCCGCGACAGCGCGTCGAAGAAGTCCCCATCGCGGCATTTCGAACGCACACGACTGGCCAAGCGGAAGCCCCTCTTGCCACATCGCGTTGAACAGGAAGGTCTTGCCCCATAGATCAGTGCCACGAAGGAATGCGATGCAAATGGCGGACTCGACCAAGGTTGAGTCGTCGTCTCTCCGAGGATCATAGTTCAGTGCGAAGACCCCGCACGGGTGCAGTCGGTAGGCGTGGGTGAAGAGCTGGGAGTTGCCCTCTCGGTATCCGTCATCGAAGTAGACCATTGTGTGATCGAAATAGTAGGGGTCGAGCAGCGTCACTGCAGGGTCAGTAGCCGGTAGCCGCTCCAGCGATGCCCGGCTCTGGCTGGCTGTCTCCGGTCCGTACCGCCATGGTCCACAAGTCGCCATTAGGGCAGATAGCCGATGCGCAAAGGCTTGGTCCTCTAACTGGGCGTGATAATCAGTAGCCGCGGCAAAGAACAGCCCGTTCAGGAGATTTATGGTGAACTTGGGCGCGTGTTCTAAACCGTAGGCGATACCGGCCGCACTGGTCAGCGGAGCAAGTCGGAACGCCTTGTTCAACAAAGACTCTTCCATCGCGATCCCCCAATGGAAGGCAAGCAGTGCCTTCCGCTCGGGCCGTCTCACCGCGAGACAGCCCCTACCCTGTGGCCCCTAGTAACGGTTTGGGACCCTCAAGAGAATCATAGGGCTAGGTCCTGGAAGGAGGAGCTCATGATGGTCGCGTCCTGGCATGGACGGTCGCACCCCTTTTTCGCTAGCAACGCCGTCGGATTCGAGTGGCGAGAGGGCTTTCTCAGGAAACGTTAGCGGTGGATCACGCTCAATACCCGATTTGGCGCGTCCGGCCCGGTTTCGCCTCGGACTCGCTCACCAGCATCGCGATGAGTTCTGCTGGGTCTTGAATACCAACGATGTCGGCCTTACCTCGCACGACCCAAAAATCCCCCGCCGTAAGGTCTGTGAAATCGCCACAGGCGCTTGGCAGGTCTCGGCGGAAGAATAGACGGAAAGCCAATCGAACCTGAAGCGGCGTCATCGGCTCTAGGCGAATCTTGAAGGTGAAGCGCCTCAGACAAGCTGGATCGAGACGCTCCATAAAATTGGTAGTCGCAACGACCGGGAACGGATGTGCCTCTAACTGGGTGAGAAGTTCATTGACCTGAGCAACTTCCCACGACCGAACGGCATGCCGGCGGTCGCTGAGGAGCGAATCGACTTCGTCGAGAATCAGTAGCGCGCCGTCGTTGCGGGCTTCTTCGAACGCGCGTGCGATAGCCTTTTCGGACTCGCCAATGTGGGCGTTGAGCAGGTCGGACGCTCGCTTGGAAACCACAGGCACATCCAGTCGCTCAGCGAGGTATCTACCGTAGGCTGACTTGCCAGTTCCGGGTGGGCCACTGAGTAGGAGCGAGAATGCTCGTCTTTTCGCCTGGATAAGACGATCAGTTAGCCTGACGAGATCGATATCGGCTGTAGTCAGGCCAGGATCGAAAGTCTCCGACGAAGTTCTGCGCGAGGATGGCTTTCGGCCGGAAGCCTGAACTGCGCCGGCGATAGCAAGCCTGAGGCTGTCTATACCGCCGCCGGAGAGGCAAGCCGCAAAAATCGCGTTTCCTGCCAACGCGGGAGGTTGGTCGAATTCGCGGGCAAGGCCACGGAGCGCGTCAGGAGGCAGATCAAGACCGTTCTTCAGCGCGAGATTCTGCCACATTTGGGCTCGAACACTCTCAGGCGGGGTGCGTAGTTCAACAACCAAGGTGAAGCGGCGCAGGAGCACCGGATCGAAGCAACGGACGTCGTTCGACGTCCAGATGGTCGGAATTGGATTGCTCTCAAGCAGCCGCTTCAACGCCACCTTTGAGTCATCTGCGTCCCTGCGTATTTCGAAGCCATGTGGTACGAGGTTTTCGGCCTCGTCGATGATCAGCATCGCGCCGGACTGCCTCGAAAGTAGTCGCTGCGCGCACCTGAGCATCGCCAGCCGGTCTGCACGATCCGGGACAGTGAAATCCGCGCTCTCGCCCGCCCGGTAGAGTGTGAGGTCAAGATGCCGGGCTACAGCCGCAACCAGCGAAGTCTTTCCGGATCCTGGTTTCCCCCAGATCAAAATGTTGACCCCGGACGCGCGCGCCTTGATACCTCCCCGGATCACTCCAGTGACGAGGTCGCGCTCCGCCGCGACATGGTCAAAGTGTGCCCAATTCAGTTCCGACGCCACTATGGACCCGATCAACGCACGACGAACATCTGCCGAGGTGGCCGCGGGCGTTGTGAGCGCGTCGATTAACCGGTGGGGAACTTCATAGTACCGGGACAAACAATCGACCGCCGAATTCGATCTCCCCACGATCCCGCTTTCCAAGAGAGGCATATGAGGATTAAGGCGGTCACCCACCACGCCCGCTGCGTGCCCGATAAGCGCGCCAATCAGCGCCTCGGGCTCAAATTCGCGGGCATCCAGAACATGGTCGATAAGACTTCGCAACCCGGCATACAAGCGATATCGAATCAAAAGCCCCACGATTTCGGCGTCGAGCGCGTCGAGTTCAAATAGCCCGCCGACGAAATTGAGGTTGATCTGGAGCGGGCTGCATCCTGCGGCGACCGAGGTAGCGTGGTCTTCGAGTCGCTGCGCAAGTGCAGACATCGACTCAAGGTGAACGTCGTCCTCATCGATGTCCTGGCCGGAGTGGGCTCCAGGAACGCCCGCAACAAGGCCGACGTCCGCGCCGTCTTCCATGCGCCATCGTAGTATGGCTGCCGCCGAACGTGACCTATCTCGCACATTGCGACTGAGTTTGCCCGCATAGTTCCGAATTCGACTCACCTCGTATTCGTCGGGGACCGACGATGAACGAACCGCTGTTCTCCTGCCTCTCAGTGACCGAAAGCCCATTGAATCTCCTTCTGTTGGGAAACGAAGACTTTGACTCTGAAGCGGCGTGCACGAGGGAGTAGACGCCACGAAAGCACTACTCGAACCACCAATGCGACGTCGTCGCGGTTACGCAACGCCGCCGCCGGGTTAATGGTCCGGTCAGCAGATCGTTGAACGCTAAGAATGGAATAAGTGATTCTACCGGGACGCGTGACGAAAATCCAGTGCCTCCATACCGGGCATCTGCGGCTTTATCAGCGGCGGGCAAAGCGTCCAAAAACATCAATTAGACTCGGACAGCGCAGATTCGGCTGAACCAGACTTCAAGGAAGAATAAGTGTTTAGGATATAGCCGGTGGGAAATGGCGGGTCGCGCCGCCCGAATACCGAAGGAGCACCATGATGAGATCATCGGCCGCGAAACGGTTCGGCCGGCGACAACTACGGCAACTTTCGGACCTAAAGGAGCAGATCGAGTCCGCTACGACATCGCGATTCTCAAGTAGTATGGGTTTAGCCGATAGTTTCCCCAGGCTGCGTCCTCGTCCTTTAGACGAGAAGCGCAGCAATAGTAGCCGCCTTGGTGAGAGCACGCCCGAGACACGGTTAGTCCAAGTTCGAATCCTGCTACCTCAGCCAGCCAGCCATGTGAACCTTTCTCTGAGTACCGTTGGCTGGAAATTCACCCGACATTTCCGGCAGTTAAGTCGATCTGAGGTAAATTGGAGCGGCCGTTCTAGCCCGCAATTCGCCGCTTGGGGACCCCTTCCGGCGTTTTCTCTCCCGCTGACTTTTTGGCACTTACCGAATTTGATGCCGAGCATCCGCCAGCCCCCGCGGCGATGGCCCGATAGTGTGAGTTGATTGCTAAAAGAACCCGAAGCTCCGGCGCTGCTCGGCCCAGTCGAGCGGAATGTCCCGGCTCATCAGATCGGCGAGCGTGAGCTGGGCCGGCTGGGTACCATTGACGATGGCATGCGTGACGTCGGGAGCGAGATAGGCCAGCCGGATCAGGCTGCTGACATAGGGCCGCGAGCAGCTGTCTTCCAGAGCGAGTTCGTTCAACGTCCTGCCGTGTTCCAGCCGCCAGCGCAGGTCACGTGCCCAGGCCAGCGCCTTGACGAGCGATTTGTCGATGCGTGCCGCGGGCACGGAGGGCACCAGCCGGCGTCCGCCACGGCCGGCCTTCATCCCCGTGGCAATGTACAGCGACCCGGTCGCCGCTGCCTCGGGCAAGAGCGCCTGCCCGGCGTCGGTAAGGTTGATCTCGATGCGGTCAGCGTGAATCGTGATCGTCTTGACCAAGCGCCTGAGGCGCGCGTGCCCTGGCTGATCCTTGGGTGACGCTCCAACGACCGCGTGCTCAACGAGCGCCTCGATGGCATGGGCCGACACGCGCCGCACCGTTCCGGCGCTCTCGGGACGTCCTTGCAGGAGGGCCTGGCTAACGTAATAGCGATAGCGCCTGCCATCCGCCTTGCGCACATGCGAGGGACTCATGCGGTTGCCTCGATCGTCATACAGCAGGCCCGACAGCGCGCTGGGCTCTGAGGATCCACTAGCTCTTGCCTGACCCTGCCGACTGTCCGTCAACATCGCCTGCACCCTGTCCCACAGGTCTTGCGGCACGATTGGCGGGTGCTGGCCGGCATAGGTAGCTCCACGATGGGCGATGCGGCCGACATAGATCGGATTGCGCAACAGATAATAGAGGGCTCCGCGACTGTAAGCGGCACCTCCCCTTGTCTTGCCCGTGCTCGACGTCCAGAGCTTGCTGACGATCCCGCGCCGCGTGGTCTCGCCCATCAGTGCCGACACCGTTCCAAGCTCGGCATAGCTCTCGAACAAGTACCTGACCGTCACCGATTCGGCCTCATTGACGACCAGTTCGCGGTCCCGGACGTCGTAGCCCAGCGGTAGATTGCCGCCCATCCACATGCCTCGACGCTTGGAGGCCGCGATCTTGTCCCGGATGCGCTCGCCCGTGACCTCGCGCTCGAACTGGGCGAACGACAGCAGTACGTTCAGGGTCAGCCGACCCATCGACGTGGTGGTGTTGAACTGCTGGGTAATCGACACGAACGAGGCACCCTGCCGATCAAGCGTCTCGACGATGCGGGCGAAGTCGGCCAGGGACCGTGTCAGCCGGTCGATCTTGTAGACCACGATGACATCGACCAATCCCTGGCCAAGGTCTGCCAGCAGTCGCTGCAGCGCGGGACGTTCGAGATTGCCGCCGGAGAAGCCGCCATCGTCATAGGCGGTCTTCACCAGCTTCCAGCCCTCGTGGGCCTGACTCTTTATAATAGGCCTCGCAGGCCTCCCGCTGGGCGTCGAGGGAGTTGAAGCTCTGGTCGAGCCCCTCCTCCGACGACTTGCGGGTATAGACCGCGCAGCGCCTGACCTTCCCTGTCATGTCTTCGCGGTCCGCTTCAGGTCAAAGAACAGAGGGCCCGACCAGCGGGTGCCAGTGATGCGCCGGGCCACTTCGGACAAGGAGCCATAGCGCTCGCCCCGGTACTCGAAGCCCCGGTCCGTCACCTGCACCTGGTGCGTCGCGCCGCGCCAGGTCCGGGTGAGGACGGTACCGGGTTTTACGCCTCGCCCCGGCAAGGGCGTGTAGGCGGGATTGGTCTTGAATACCTTGTGCAGACGTTTGAGGCGCTTCCGAATGTCGGCCGGCACGTCGCCGTGCTCTCTGGCCTGCAGCTCGTAGGCCAACCGCCGGCGCAGAAGGGCCGTGCCGTGATGCGGTGGCACGTGATCCAGGATCTGGTCGCAAAGCTTACGCAGATCATCGAGGCCGAGATCGTCCAGGCGGGCGATCTCGGCCTGCAGTGTCTTGTTCCGTTCAGGCCGCATCGGCCGCTCAGGCAGCGATGCGGTAGACCCGTGTGCCGTCCTCCCTCTTCTCGCTGGCCACTGAAAGACCCTGCTTCTTCTTCAGCGCCCCCGACATCGCGCCCCGCACGCTGTGTACCTGCCAGCCTAGGGCCTTGCTGAGCTGCTCGATGGTTGCCCCGTCCGGGCGGCGCAGCATCGCCTCCAGCCGTCCGAGCTTGGAGGCGGGCTTTCCCGTTGGCTTTGCTGGTGCCCTCTGCGGGTTGGCAGGCTTCTTCGCGGCGGGCTTCTTCTGCTTCGTCATGATCCATCTCCATGCATGCGTTACCGGCAAGTTGCCGGAGTCGCATGCACGCTTCCCTGGCGAGGCTTCTCAAGCGAAAGGCGGATCATCCCATTGCGAAGATCGGCGCCTATGAGCCACTCCATGGCTGGCGACCTAACAGCCAGACAATCCGCTTTTGCTCGCGGTGAAGCGCTTCCTTGAGGATGCGCCGCACATTGACGAACCACCCGTAAGCAGGCCGTTCAATAGATTTACGCGCATCGATCACGCGCCCGGAGCGGTACGACATCACTTCCGTGATCTCGAGCATCTTTGTTGCTTTGACGTGCTCTTCTGGCCCAATCGTGACGACCATCAGTCTTCTTCGGCCTCCGCCGTGCCAATAGCCGTCCTCGAAACAACCGGATGGAAGTCCGGTGCAATGGCGTCCAGATCGCCGTTTTCGTCGGCGCGCTTATGTAGCGCACCGGGGATGAGCTCGGGGTCGAGCCCGATTTTGGCTTTGGGGTTATGCAGAACGACCATCCCTTCGACCCAGCTCTCCTGATAGCCGGGATCGTGCACGTTCTGGGTGAACGGGACGAGGGGCCGGTCAAAGGTTGTGCCGCGGGCAACACCAGAGCGTGTCATCTTGAGATCGCGCGGGCCAAAGCCAGCCAGGTACCCCATGCGGTTGAACTTCGGGAGCGTGCCTTGTGGATTGATCAGTACGGCGCTGACGTTTTCGGAATCCGGCAAACCGAAAAAGCCTGAAGGCACATACATCGTCTTGTAGCGGTGCCTCTTGATTTTAGTGACCTTGATCTACGCACGTTCTCTTCAAATGTTCGCCCATCACCGGCAAGCGTTGCTTCTAGCTTCGTCATCCTCTGCCAGCGCTCGATGGCTACATCGACGTACTTGGGCTCGAATTCGATGCCATATCCAATGCGGCCCACTTTCTCGGCGGCCAGAATCGTCGTTCCCGACCCCGCGAACTTATCGAGCACGACGTCACCCCGCGCCGTGCAATCGAGGAGCGCGTCACCGACCAGCGCAACGGGCTTTACCGTTGGATGGGCGGCAAGCGCCTCCATGCGACCCTGGCCGAAGGTGTTGACGCCTGCGTAGGTCCAGACGTTGGAGCGATTGCGGCCAAAACGACCCAGTTCAATATTGTTTCTGTGGGCCTGGTCGCCAGCTCGGAAGACCCCAATGAGTTCGTACTGCGAGCGGTAGAATGATCCTTGGCCAGCGTTCGATTTGTTCCAGACGACGAGATTCAGCATGGCGCCGTAGAGCTTGCGCCCTACCTCGATTAGGTCGCTGACGTGACGCCAGTCCATGAAGACGATGTGGACCGCCCCTTCCGACGAAACGCGAACGCCGTTGCCGAGCGTTGTGGCGAGAAATTTCCGGAACTGTGCTTGAGACATCTCACCCGAGGCGAAGGCGAATTCGCCGTGTCGCACGCGCCCGCGCCCGCCAATCGAATTTACGCGCACGTTATATGGCGGATCGCAAAGGATCGCCGCCGCCGACGCACCGTTCATCAAACGGGTGTAGTCACTGCGATCACGCGCGTCGCCGCATAAGAGACGGTGCTTGCTCAGCAGCCACAAATCACCCCGACCCGTCGTCGCCTTTAAGGGCAAACTTGGCAGGTCGTCTTCAGGCTCCGACCTTGAAGGCTTCATGTCAGCCAGAAGCAAATCGATCTCGGCTGCCTCGAACCCGGTCAAGGAGACATCGAGGCCTTCGATCGGCAATAGATCGCTCAGCGCGCCAAGCTCGACGGCCAGTAGTTCGCGATCCCAACCAGCTTGCTCAGCAATCTTATTGTCAGCGATCAGATAGGCGCGCTTCTGCGCCGCGGTGAGATGGGTGAACCGAACAACCGGCACTTCGTCCATGCCTTCCAGGCCCGCCGCTTCGAGGCGCCCATGGCCGGCGAGAACCATATTTTCAGCATCGACCAGGACGGGGTTTAGAAAGCCGAATTTTCTTAGGCTCGCAGCTATCTGCCTGATCTGGCGCCGGGAATGTGTTCGCGCATTTTTCGGATTTGGCCGGATGGCACCAATTGGCACCCATTCGATGTGTAGGGAGATCGTGGGGTCACGCTCCTCTTTTTCCATCGGTTGATTCGGACGGCATTGTACTTTCGCTCCTTCTCTCGAAATGGCCGGGCTTGCCGGTCGAGAGAAGGGATACGCGCCCAACACATGCGATTCATGCGATTCCGTGCGACTGTCGCATTGTCGCAAGAGCGCAAGCTAAACGAGGTTTTGGAGCCGTCTTTGAAGACGCCTGATCTTGGCTATGAGACTGCCACCTTTGATCTCCGCGTCATGTCTCAAGACAAAGGTTCGCACGGACAGATTGGGATTGCTCACCCTTTCTCGCAAGAATTTGGCGACATGACGTCTATCGTCGATTGATCGAGCCTGTTGGCTTCCAGTGGGCGAAAGACCTGGAGGAAGGGCTGCAACTGACCCAGCATTCCGCGCCCGTGCGAATCGTGCCACTTCGCGGATCTCGACGTTGGTCCAACGCTGATCACCGTGTCGAATGGCGCTAACATCGATTTCAAATGTTGCATCTGCCCAGTGACGGCGCTCAAGCAAGACTGATTTGTGGTTAGCATCATCGGCCACGACCTCGTAGCTTGGCAGAAGATCTTTTAGCTTCTCGACAATGGCGCGATATTCAGATTTCGCCTTCGCGTTAGCGTCGCGCGCCGCCGGTGAAAGAAGTTGGTAGGCTGCCTCACCGACTAGCACAATCTTTTGCCAAGGCTTGATTCTTGCGACATCAACCTCGCTTAGACATCTCGTCAAACTATCGGGCATCTTGTCTTTTATAAATTCCAGCAGCGTAAATCGTTGATCAGTCATCGACACACTCGCGCCCGTGAGGCATCCACAAAAAAAGGGGCACAGCGGTCCCCTCCGGGCCGGGATATTCGGCCGCCGTTCCTAGTCGCACCGACAGTCAATTATCCCAGGAGGCGGGAGAGGCAACACGCAACGGAAGACCACCACGACCGTCCAATTGCTAAATCCTATCACCCCCATGCGGGTGCAGGAAGTAGACGACGCAACCTATCCACGGCTTTGCCGGAGGCACCGGCGCCAATTCTTCCATAATGACGGTTATCGTGGAGAGAAAATCGATGCCCTCATCTTGCTGTCGCAGACACAGCAAAATGGCTCTGCATCCCCAGGGCTCCGGTGCCCTTTTGTCGTCAGACACCGCTCACCCTTAAGGCCCTGCGAGCAAGGGATTATTCCCAAAATCCCCAAAGCTTGGGCGAGCATCTCAAGAAGCGGCGCCGGGAACTCGGCCTCCTGCAGCGGGAAGCGGCCGAGCGGATGGGCGTCTCCACCGATACGGTGGTGAATTGGGAGAAAGACAAATCCAAGCCCGTGCCGGCCCAGTTCAGACCCGTCGTGGCCTTCCTCGGCTACGACCCCACACCTGAGCCCCGGACCCTCGCCGAGCGCGTGGAAGCCAAACAGCGGAGCCTGGGCGCAAGTCTCGCCCAGGTCGCCAGATACCTCGGGTGGGACCCCGGCAGCCTTAGGCGATACCTCGACGGGACTTGGCGGCTCTCGCCCGACCGACGGGACACATTGGAAGCGTTCCTTGACGCAGAGGCCACCGCGCTGGCCAGCCTGCATTCACTGAAGCGCCGACGGTAGGTCCAGCGGGACGGCAATCGTAGGCTCGAGTACGTATCGGTGGATCTCTCCCACGAGCGTGCCGCACCCCTAACCACGATCAACTACGGCTTCCTTTCGCACTCGCTAAAATCCATCGCGCGCCGACTCGAAACAAACCGCCCAAAGGCGACTAGGTCGAGTCCGAAAGGAATGGGCATCAGCATAATGTTGCGCGAACGATATTGACAGGTTGGGTCGACAACCTTACTTCGGTATCTATCAGTAGATAGCGGAAGGTGCGTGCAGGACGGCAACGCATCTGCCACGGAGGATCGAGGTATGAGCACCCAGCAAGCTGCAGTCACCACCCGCAGCATCGAGACGCCTTCGGGGCGCATCAGCTACAACGAAGCAGGCTCAGGCCCGGTAGCGCTATTTGTCCATGGCGTCGTGATGAACAAACATATTTGGCATCGCCAATTGGCCGGATTGTCCGACATTCGCCGCTGCATCGCCGTGGATCTTCTGGCGCATGGCGATACCGAGATCAATTCGGCCCAGGACGTCTCCGTCACGGCGAATGCAAGCATGCTGAGGGGAGTCCTCGATGCTCTCAAGATCGATCAAGTGGACATCGTCGGCAACGACAGTGGTGGCGGTATCTCTCAGATATTCGCCGCGCTGAATCCCAATCGGGTGCGGAGTTTGACGCTCACGAATTGCGACACGCACGACAATTGGCCACCAGAAGCATTCAAACCGTTTGTACAAATGGCTATCGCCGGCGGCCTGCGCGACACGATGAACGCCATGCTTGCCGACAAGACGATCTATCGTTCGCCAAAGGCACTGGGGCCGGCCTATGAACGACCAGAAAATGTGTCAGACGAAGACATCGAGATCTATTTGCGACCGCATGTTCGATGCGAACAGCGTACGCGCGATCTGCAGCGGTTTGTGGCAGCTTTCGATAACAAACACACTGTGCAAATTGAAAATCAGCTGCGCCAATTGGAGGCGCCGACCCTCATCGTGTGGGGCACCGATGATGTGTACTTCCCGGTGAAATGGGCTCACTGGCTCGCCAAGACCATTCCCGGAGCGAAGCTGCCGATCGAGCTGCATGGCGCACGTCTGTTCTTCATCGAGGAGCGAGCAGAGGTCTTCAATAGATTGCTGCGAGATCACATGGTCACAGCGCAGAAAGAGGTCGAGCCGAAGACTTTCTTCGTGTGATCGCGATCGGCTATCACCTTCTGGCTCGAACTCCGCTTCGGGCTTCGTTGGGCTGGATTCGGCTACGTCGAGAACGACAGGTTGTTGAACCATAAATCGCGCGCGGTCGTCCAAGACCGCGCTGCTACCACCCGCGATGTCGTCGCGATTCTCAAATCGGCGATTGAAGGAGAACATCATGTGGCGACCTCAAGACGCTTGGTTGGCCGCAGGCGTACGCACGCCGTTCTCCAGAGTCGATGGTGCCCTACAAGCGCTCGACCCACTCGAGCTGTCAGTGCCGGTGGCGCGACACATGGCAGGGATGCTGAAAGGCGGCCGACCCGACTTCGCGGTATGGGGCGTCGTGGTGCCCAAGGTAGCGTCCTGCTCCTCGAATCCGCGTAAGAGGCGCCTCTGCCATCAGGCATTTTGCTCGTCCACTACCGATTGTCTTGGTCGCAGGGATGGTCGTGAACTTCTGCCGCTTCCTTTCAATCATCCGGGACAGATCTTGCTCAGGGCGTTGCGCAATGATCGCGCGGAAAAGCGCAGGCGACAGATTGCCGACAGCCCCGCAGCCACTATAGACCTCGATACGCTTGGCCCCATTGGTCCTTGAAGACCACATCACCGAGAGCGACGCGATTAACGGGGCCAAAGCGCCCGACAGGGTAGCCGATCGGTAAGATTGCGTAGCTGTGCCAATCTGCCGGTAAGCCAAGGGCAGCTTCGGCTTCCTTCTCGAATGACAAATAGAGAGTCGTCAGGGTCGCCCCTAGTCCCAAGGCCCGGGCAGTGAGGAGCATGTTTTGCACGGCCGGATAGATCGAAGCGCCGGCTGTACGGGTTGGCGCGACGCCTTGGAGGCAAGCAACGATCCAAATCGGCGCTTCGTGGATGTGCGCGGCTAGATGTTCCGCCGCGGCAATCGTCCGCAAAAATTGATCTCGACCCATTCCATGCGGAGATTCACCCGCGCGGTAACGCGGAGCAACCACTTCATCCCAAGCACGCTTGTAATATGCTCCGACGGTTTGTTTGATCGTCGCGTCCTGAATGACAACAAAGCGCCAATGTTGCATGTTGCCGCCGCTCGGGCCGCACACACCTGCCTCCAGAATCTTCCGGATTAACGCCTCTGGCACCAGGTCAGGCTTCAATCGCCGCATCGAGCGGGTCGTCTGGATAATTTCGAACAGATCGGCGGTACTCGCCAGCTTCTCGACCATGGCTTCCTCCTCACCGTTACTCGCCTGGACGCCAATCGCTCGGCGTCTTTGCTGGGGTCGTAATCGCTAGTGGGTGCGCTACTATGGTTTGCTTGTGGCGAGATACGAATGGATCTGGGCAACCACAGCGGCGCCTTCACCAACCCCCGCCGCCACCCGTTTGACCGAACCACACCGCGCGTCGCCGATCGCGAAAACGCCAGGACTGCTCGTCTCGAGTGGCAATTGTGACGTCTTGCCGGTCACGACAAATCCTTTGTCGTCTAAGGCAATACGCTGATCGAGCCACTGTGTATTGGGCTCGGCGCCAATGAACAGAAACAAGTGCTGCGCCTCTACGTTCCAAGCCCGGCCACGCGTGCGGCACAGTAGGTCGACGCGCTCCAACGCGCCGTTGGCGCCTGACAAGCCCGTCACGGCAGTATGGGTGCGCAGCTCAATGTTGGTCGTCGCAGCGATCCTGTCGATCAGGTAGCGCGACATGGAATCGTCCAAACCAGATGAACGGACCACGAAGTGCACTCGCCGTGCGTATGATGCGAGGAACACAGCGGCCTGCCCACCGGAATTGCCTCCGCCTACAAGAACGATATCGTGGCCTTCGCACAGACTCGCCTCGATCGGCGTCGCCCAATACGAGACGCTGGTTCCTTCGAATTGATCAAGATGTTCGATCTGGGCTCGGCGATATCGCGCACCCGAGGCGATCACCACAGTTCGTCCGTACACCGAGATCCCATTGTCGAGCTCGACGCGATGCATCGGGGGACGCGAACAATCAAGCTCAGCGACGGACATGGGAACCGCGAATTGAGCACCAAACTTCTGTGCTTGGATGAAGGCGCGCGCGGTGAGTGCCTGGCCAGAAATCCCGGTCGGAAATCCCAGATAGTTCTCAATCCGTGAGGAGGCGCCCGCTTGGTCGCCAAACGATCGGCTATCAAGGACGAGAACAGACAGCCCTTCCGACGATGCATACACAGCGGTGGCGAGGCCTGCTGGTCCCGCTCCAACAACGATCACGTCGTACTGAGTGCGTGCCCGAAGATCGGGAATGATGCCAAGACCCACGCCGGCCTGCGCATCGCTCGGTTGCCTAAGCAACGTGCCGTTCGGACAGATCAAGATCGGCAGATCATCGGCGTGCACCCCTAGGCGTCCGACGAGGCCCTTGCCTTCGACGCCATCAGCGTCGATGAATGAATGTGGATAGCCGTTGCGGGATAGCAGGCCGCGAAGGCGCACGGTGTCGGGTGACCCCGCTTCGCCCAGTATCACCGATCCCACGCTTCCACCCTCAAGGAGGGCTACACGGCGGAGGATGAACGCCCGCATCATCAGCTCTCCGATATCGGCACTGCCGATGAGGAGCGCTCGAAGGTGAGGCGCGTCGAACGGGTATGCGACGCACCCTTCTGGCGCCGCGCATGCAGCGGCCAACGAAGCCTGGCCTCCAAGCTCGCTCACTTCGCCGCTGAACTGGCCCGGACTGCACGTCGCGAACAGCTGCTCTCTTCCTAGTCCGTCTCTACGAGTGGCAATGATGCCGCCTTCGGCGACGAGCCAAACGCCAGCGTTGCGGTCACCAACATTGAAAATGTTCTCACCAGCTTCAAAGCGTCTTGCGGGGCCACTTGCAAAGCGAACGGCAAACTCCAGCTGACGATTGGTCAGCGTGGGAAAGACCTGTGACTTCCGATCTTCAAGCAGCATACCAACAACTGCCGGTCGATTTCGGTTCAGCGGTCATGCCTTGCCCTGCATTTCGAGATCTTCCAGCCGCGCTTTGGCGAGTCGCTCCTTGACGCGGCTCACGATCGCATCGAGCGCTCGCTCGTCGCTCCCAAGTTGGAAGCAGCCAAGGACAACACCGACCAACACGCTTTCGCACAGAAACATGATCTCTGAGATTGTTCCACCGGCTGCGATTTGCTCGTGCACGATCATTGAAACGATCTGCTTGGCCAAGCGGTTGTGCAACTCCGCCGCAGCTTCGTCGTCGCGAACCGATGATTTGTCTCGTTCCTTCTTTTCGGATTTCATAGGCACAACTCTGGGAGCGCAGTCGTTGCCTCGAGTGCGTCGTCGTGCGTCGGGATAGCCAATGGCTCCGCGAGACCAGCAGTAGCTTGGTCAAATGCGTCGATCGATCCAAAGGCGCGAGCGAGCACCATTCCGCCTTCGAGCGTAGCCATCACGTGTAATGCCCTGGCCTTCGTATCGGGGCCACCCATCCGATGAGAAAGATCTTCGATGCACCGGCGGAAGAAGGTCAGTGTCGCTTCTGCGACTTCAGGCGGGAGGCCGCCGGCCTCGGCGGCTAGGACACCGCACAGACACATCCGGCCATCCCGTTCGAGCGCCGATCGAAAGGCCGATCGGTACATCGCGATCGTATCTTCAGCGGTTTCATTCGGCTGGCCAGCGACCGCATATAGGAACCGGTCTGCATACCGGCGAGCGACAGCCGCAGCCATCGTTGCCTTTGTCGGAAAATGATGGTGTACGCTCGCGCTCTTGATGCCGATCTCGGCCGCAAGCTCGCGGAAGCTAAAGCCGCCATATCCGGCGTTGCGGATATGGCTCTCTGCCAGATCCATCAGGCGCTCCGCAGTTTCGTTCACGGCATCGCACTCCACTGTCTATCGATAGATAGACGTTGACAGGCGCGATTTCCAGCGATATGTGGCAACCTACTGATAGATAGGTAATGGAGGTCGCCATGAGATTCAAGGACAAGGTCGCCGTTATCACAGGCGGCGCGTCGGGAATTGGTAAAGAAGTCGCCTCCCGCTTCATCGCCGAAGGCGGTTCGGTCATCATCAACGGCCGCGACGTCGCTAAGCTAAACGCAGCGGTACGTGAGTTAGACCCGACAGGGAAGCGCGCGGCCTCGTACGCCGGCGACGTAGCGCTCCCCAAGACCGGCGAGGCCGTTGTGAAACGGGCGCTCGACCAATTCGGTCATGTCGATGTGCTGTTCAACAATGCTGGCATCTTTGCGCCAAAGCCGTTCCTGGAGCTCACCGAAGCCGAGTACGATCGATTCCTTGATGGTACTCTCAAGGGAACGTTCTTCACCTCTCAGGCCGCAGCGAAGGCCATGAAGAGTGCTGGCCGCGGTGGCAGCATCGTGCAGACCGGGTCGATGTGGGGGCTTCAGGCGATTGGCGCTACGCCATCGTCGGCGTATTCGGCGGCAAAGGCTGGCGTACACGCACTGGTGAAAAATCTCGCGATCGAGCTTGCACCCGACAAGATCCGGGTGAACGCGATCGCGCCGGCGGTCATCGAAACGCCAATCTACAACACGTTCCTGACCCCCGAGCAGGTCAAGGCTGCTCTCCCGACGTTCAATGCGCTTCACCCACTCGGCCGCAACGGCCAGGTGGCGGACGCTGCGGAGGCTCTGTTGTTCCTCGCATCTGATCAGGCGAGCTTCATCACCGGCGTCGTGCTGCCGGTAGATGGCGGTGTCATGGCCGGTCGCCAGTGATCACCGGCACTCAGTCCTAGCATCCGGCACGTCGATCATGCGGGCGGCGGCGTTCTCTCAAGCGCCCGCCGCGCGGCGCGATGCGCCCTTCCGTACTCCCCGGACGTGCGCAGAACTTTGCGAGCTACGTCGCGGCGCTGGCTTGCGCTGACGCAGCAAGTCACCGATGGCACGGTCGTACGCTGCGGGATCGCCAAGAGCGTTTGCAATGACTAGGGCGCCGGTAATGGTCGACAACACTTCGGCTGCCGTACTCGGCGAGACTCCTTCCGCAACCAGCTTGTCCAGGCACATCTGGAAAAAAGCCCTCACTTCCTTCGCTACTCGCGGCGGCAGATCTTGCGAGGCAGCGCCGAGCACGGTGCAAGGGCACATGCGTCCTTCGGACAGTGCAGTACCCCGAAATGCTTTTGTCCACACTCGGACAGGGTCCGGGTCCTTCTGCAATGCCTCATCGACGAATTTCGATGTCTCTTCGCCCCACCGGCGAATGACGGCCGCCGCGAGATCTTCCTTCGTAGGGAAATGGTAATGGACGCTCGAGCTCTTTATGCCGACATCCGTTGCGATCTCTCGAAAGCTGAAGCCGCCGAAACCGCCGAGCTGTATGCGCCGTTCAGCGGCATCCACGATCGCGGTCTTAACGTCATTCATGGAGTCTCCTTGCCTACCTTCTGATCGATAGTCCTTGCCGTCCAATGACACTGTGGGCTATCAGCCTATCTCTCGATAGAAGCGTCGGCAAATGCTTGCCGCGTAGCCCGCCAGGTTGGAGCGAAGCCTGCCGCTCATGAGGCATTGGCTTTTCGGCAATGCGAGGTGATGGCGATGTTCTCAGTGATCTTCGAAGTCCATCCCAAGCGGGAAAAGTTCGACCTCTACCTCGATCTCGCGAAGCGCCTGAGACCGGTACTCGAGGGGATCGACGGGTTCGTTGACAACGAGCGCTTCGAGAGCAGTCGTCGGCCTGGTTGGATCTTGTCGCACTCGACGTGGCGTGATGAAAAATCGGTCGTTCGGTGGCGGACGGTAGCGCAGCATCACGACACGCAACAACGCGGCCGGGACGAAGTCTTTCAGGATTACCATCTGCGCGTAGGCGAGATCGTGGCGGACACAGCGCCACCTCCTGGCGCTTCGATCGTCGAACAACGGTTGGACGAGACCGAGATCGGCGTCGCCAAGTTCGCGACACTCACAGAGGTTCAGCCCGGCTCGAGTGAGGTGCACATAGCGTCCGCTGCTGCCTTACCGGATAGTCTGCTGCTTGATCGCCACGCCAGTGACCTGGTCGATTACGATGTCTTCGCCAGCATTTACAATCGAGGAAAGTTGGCCCTCTTGGTATCATGGCGAGATCGACTGTCGGCCGAACGATTCAAGCCGCGGTTGTTTGCCGGTATCAGCACCCGGCATCGCATCGTGCGTGTGGTGCGCGACTACGGCATGTTCGATCGGCGCGAAAGTCCTCAATATTATCCCGCGATCGAGATCGAGACACCTCCTCGTGGTATCGCTTGACGCGATCGACGTCGCTGAAGGCGCGCCGGGCGCCAATCACTTCTGCAACTGGCGCCACCGCAAACGTTCGATCGTGTTTCAATTCGCTTCGGGTTAGCGACTAAGAGCTATCCGAAGCTCCGAATAGGCCTGTACCAACGCATCACGCGTGAAGCCTCGATTGCGGCCACTGGGATTAGGAAGAATCCACGCCAAGGCACCGGCAAAGCCAGCCGCGTACGCTCCCCAGTCGAGGTGCGATTGGCCGGTCATGGCGGACAGAGCTCGCTTGCCGAGAAAAGCAACGCAGCGAGGCGCATAACGCCGAATTTTCGCTTCGAACGCGAGCCGAGCGGCTTTGTATTCCTTTGAAGACACGTCCACCGCGCTCTTGGTCGGTCGACTAACGACGGCGGTGATGCCACAGCCATATCGCAGCAGCCGGCGTTCATCGTGCGGGCAAAGGCACGTATCGGTGAAGCCCGCGAGATGCAGTACCGGCCAGAATCGATTGTTTCTGTTGGAGAAATTGTGTCCGTCTGCGGCAGCACTCTCTGCTGGGTTCAGGCCGCAGAATACGACATCGAGGTTTCTCGTGAGGATGTCTGATCGGTAGCTAGCCATGCACCTCATCATCCCTCAACCCAGCGGCCTTTGGGAGTTTGCCGGTCCAGTGGGATTGGGACGCGACAACTCGATGCCGAGTCAGTACCATTCTACCGATAGATAGGCCTTGACGATCCATTGCTCATCAACCTAGATTAGATCTATCGGTAGATAGAACCCTCTTGAAGTCCCTATCGCGCGAGGGCTGTGTGTACCGAAAATTCGATTCGAGGTCGACGCGTCGAATGAACGGGGTAAGCTCGTGACCTGATGGTTGAGTTGCTCAGGCTGATTGTTGGCGTTCTGGCTTCGCTCGTGCGGTCGAGAGCCGAGCTGCAAGCAGAAAATCTGGTCCTCCGGCAACAGATCAACGTGCTCCGCCGCGGCTTGCCGAAGCGACCAGCTTTGAACAATACCGATCGGCTAATGTTCGTTTGGCTCTATCACTGGTTTCCCGGCATCCTGGAGGCGGTTGCAATCCTCAGGCCAGAGACGATCCTTCGCTGGCACCGTGCCGGGTTTAGGGTGTACTGGCGCTGGCGGTCACGCATCCCTGTGGGAAGACCGAAGACCTCAGCTGAGCTGCGTATGCTCATTCTCGAGATGAGCCGCGCGAACCCATTATGGGGTGCGCCACGCATCCATGGCGAACTGCTCAAGCTGGGCTTCGACGTCGCCCAGTCGACGGTCGCCAAGTACATGGTGCGACGACGCCGGCCGCCGTCCCAGGGCTGGAAGACCTTCCTCCGCAACCACGCGCCGAATACTGCCGCTATGGATCTGTTCGTCGTGCCGACGGTAGGCTTCAAACTTCTCTATGGCATCGTGATCATGCGGCTGGGCCGGCGTCGCCTGATGTGGATCAACGTCACCGCGAACCCGACCGCAGAATGGATCTCGCAGCAGATCACCGAGGCTTTTCCCTGGGATCAGGCGCCCCATCATCTCCTTCGGGATCGCGATGGTTCTTACGGTGCCGCCGTCATTCGCCGGCTGCAAGCCATGGGGATTCGTGACCATCCGATAGCACCACGCTCGCCGTGGCAGAATGGCCACGTCGAACGGCTCATCGGTTCGATCCGGCGGGACTGCCTGGATCACGTGATCGTATTCGGTGAAGCGCACCTGCGGCGGACCCTGGCCGAGTATGCCGCCTACTATAACCAGCTAAGAACCCACCGATCTCTGACCAAAGACGCGCCGCTCCATCGCGCGATCGAGCGTCTCGGTGCCATCAACTCACAACCCATCCTCGGCGGCCTTCACCACCGATATTGCAGAATCTAATTTTCGATACAGACAACGCGATCGCCAAGGCGGGGCTGGCGCCGTCCTTCTGCCTTTACGACGTGAAGCTCAAAACGGCGCCCGGCGCCGCAGCCGTCCAAGGATGGAGCGACTGTAGTTTCCGCTCCACTGAAGGTCTTCAGCGCTACAGCATTGGCGCCACGGTCGGCGGCAATGGCCTCACGGCGCAAACCGCCTACTGGAGACGCTGATGCTCACGCCTAACGAAGCCTTCCGCAGGTTCCGCAGCAATCTCGAGCTGACCCAGAAGGAGCAGGACAGCGCGTCGTCCCGCCAAAATGAAATCCGCGCGCTTATGGACGAGACCTTCAAGATCGCCGACGATTTCCTGACCGGGTCTTACCGGCGGTGGACCAAGACCAAGCCGCTGAAGGACGTTGACATCTTCTGCGTCTTTCACGACGACGAGCGGCCCAAGTATCGCAACGGCAAGGCAGCGTCCGTGATCCTTACCGATGTCGAGAAGGTGCTTGCTAGGAAATACGACGCGAAGAACGTCTCACGGCAGCGTCGCTCCGTCACCGTCGAGTTTCCAGATGGCGCCGACGAAGAGCGGGTCATGAGCTTCGACGTGGTGCCCGCCTTCGCTAAGGGCGCGCACTACGAGATTCCGGACATGGCGACATCGAAGGGCTGGACCGAAACCAACCCTAAGATTCACGCCGACAAGGCGACTGCCGCCAACGAGGCCTTCAGCGGGGAGTGGAAGGGCATGGTGCGCATGGCGAAAAGCTGGAATCGCACCAAGAACAAGGTAATCAAGCCGTCCTTTCTGATCGAGGTCATGGCGCTTAACCTGTTGCGCCCGCCTTTCGGCGGCGACTTTCCCTACGAGTTCATGGGCTTCTTCGCCAGCATGGCGGACCGCATCGACGACATCTGGCCCGATCCGGCCGGGCTTGGCCCGCCAGTCAGCGACGCCATGACCACGGCGGAACGCGCAGCCGCGCGACGAGCGCTCAACCAGGCCCAGTACATGGTGCGCGAGGCGATCGAACTGTCGCGCTCGGGCCGGAACGGCGACGCACTCCGCAAGTATCGCGAGCTGTTCGGCGAGCGGTTTCCGTTATCGTGAGCCGCACGTGACTGATCCAACGGGCCGCTCCTTTCTCAGCTACCGCCGCGTCCGCAAGGACGAAGCAGCGCTGCTGATCCAGGCGCAGCACGATCACGGCATACCGACTTGGCAGGATGTTCGAAACCTCGGAACCGTGCCGACTGAGGACGAACTGCGCCGTGTGCTCGCCGATCCGATTACGGCGACCGCCGTCTTGTTCGTCACGCCCGAAGTGGAGACCTCGGCCGTCATCCGGAACGTGGAGATACCGAAGATCATTCAGCGGGTCGAAGCCGCGGACGGATTCTTTGTGGTTCCGCTCGCAGCTGGCGGCCTCGACTATGCCGAGGCGGCCAAGGTGACGAGCAATCACCTGTCCGCGCAGAACCTCGCCGACTGGAACATGCACAAGGTGCCTGCGGCCACCTTGTCACCCGCGCTTGCCGCCGAAGTTGCCCAGCGCGTTCTCGTTCAGCGCCTCGCCGCGATCCACCGCGTGTTGCCCGATGGCGCGCCGTTGCAGGTCGGACTATTCGTGCGGCGCGCGGCGCCGTTTCAGCCGGGGACGGCGCTTGCGCTCGACTGGTCGGCCCGCTTCACTGAAAAAGAAACGACGCCGCAGGTTTGGCAGGACATTCTCCTGCCCGCGCTGGAGCGGATCGCGAGCGCCGTCCGCCAACACACGCCTGGACGTGGGGTTGAGGCAGTTGGCATTCCGACTCTTCCCGCTGCGACGGCGTTCGGATGCGCCTTTCTCTCGACCAGCGGCTTGAGCGCCTCCTGGCGCCAGATAACGCCCGGCCAGCCCGACCAGCTCTGGACGCTCTCCGCACCGCGTTCGATCTCCGGATTTGCGCCGCGCCTCTTGAGCAAGAGCGCAGGCGCGCGAGATATCGCCGTCCTCGTGTCCGTCGCGGATAACGTGGAACCCTTGTTCGCGTCCTGTCAGGCGAGCCTTCCGCCGCTTCGCGCGCTCGTCTGCATCACAAAATCCGATGCCTATCCGCACCGTATTACCGCGCCGGGCGAAGCCACCGACATCGCTCTTGCCATTCAGGACGGCATGCGCCTTGCCCGCCGCGAATACGGCAATATCGGCACGGTGCATCTGTTCATGGCGGTGCCTGTCGGATTGGCGATGCTTATCGGCCAGTTGCTGAACACCTTCGGCGCGGTGCAGACCTACGAGCATGTCACCCGGGATGGGTCGGGGCATTACGCCCCCGCAGCACTTCTGCGCGCCGGCGCGTAGCGACCTCACCCGAGCTCGTCTACTCATTCCACATAAACAATTCGGCGTCCGGTCGTGGCGCCTCGGCAACCGTGCGGCAGGCCTTGCGCTCGTCTTCCGGCAATGAGCGGATCTCCTGCAATTCGGCGACCTGCAACTTCGACCAGCCGTCCGCATCATGGCCTTCAATATGCGACACTCCCGCAAGACGACGCATTGTCTCGGCTGCGCCCTCGCGCACCTTCCGACCATGAAACTGAAGTCACAGCGACCGAGGGGTCTTAGGAGAAAATTTGCTGAACAAACTTGCTTACAATACTTGCTTACAGAGAAACGGCGCACCCTGCGGTGCGCCGTTTTAATCCCTCGCCAATTGGTCGGAGTGAGAGGATTCGAACCTCCGGCCCCTAGCTCCCGAACCTAGTGCTCGGTTAGGGTGCCATGGGTTGCGCCTAGAGCCGGGACCGGGCGCTGCAGCGCAAGCCGGACCTAACTGCAACAAAAAACCGCCCACCGTCATTTCTGTTCTACCGGCCTTTGAATATTACCGGCCGCCCCGCCCTGGATACCCGGCCCCTGACACTGTCACGTTTCGGGGCGGGGATGCCGGCCACAACCGCTTCGCCCGGGCCGAGATTGACGGACATGCCGAAAACCGCCACCCGCCGCTACTCGATCGAGATCCGGGACCTCAAAGCCGACAAAACGGTGCTCCTGACCGCGGTCGACTGGGAGGAGGAGGACAGGCGCGTCGCCTTAGCCCAGGTCATGCGGCTGGCTGGGCTGCCCGGTGCGAACTCCTTCACGAAACCTACCAAACCGGCGCCGAAGCGTCGCCCGACCGCAGCAGCCCGCCAGACACAGCGCGCTAGGAGTGCCTAACGCCGGGAGTCGTGTAGCGGCGGGCCCATCATCTTCAGCATGTCGTCGAGCGAGCTGGTCGTGTCCAGAGAGCCGCCTTGGGCAGGATGTCGAAGCGTAGCTTACCGGCGGGGGTTAGCCGCGGACCATCCTTGCTGTCCTCAATTAGAAACAGTTCGTGCAGTCGGGCCAGGTCGTGCCGGCGCATGGCCCGCGCATCCGACTGGCCATAGGCCACTCGTCTCAAGGTGACTTCCTCGTTCGTTGTCAGCGGCGCATGCGGGCTTGAGATCATCGCCGTCTCCTGGATGTTGCAGCGATACTTGTTGCCGCCGTTCTCAGCTGGACGCCTGCCGCGATCCTGGAGGGCAGTGCGCCGCAGGGGCGGCAGGCACATTGAGGCGCTGCAGCGATCAATGCGCAGGCGGCGCAGCAGCGCCAGCTCGCGGCGAACGAATTGTCGTTGAGAGAGGTTCAGGTCCGTGTACAGGTTCACCGTTGGGTCGGCGGCGAGAGGGCCGCCACCCCCCATCCTGGGCGGAGTGCTCTGGCACCGTCCGCAAGACAGAGATGGGGACCCAGCCCAGCGGGCGCAAGGACATCGGACCTGCTTGTGTTGGCCGGTAGGGTGAAGTGACCGCCACGGCCACGTCAGCGGCATCACCGCAAAAGCACAGTCTCTGAATGGAAAGCGGTCTAGCATTAGCGGACCTTCCTTTTGATCAGGACCGCGCCGAGTGCCGAAGGTCTCTTGGTCCGCTTTCACGGAACGTTACCCGGCCGCTCACCTCGTCGCCGGAGTGTTGCCAGAGGACGAGGCGGCCACCAGCAACGCCAGACCGCAGCTCGATCTCATGGCCAAGCTGATCGCCCGGCTGGCGCCCAAAGGCCTCTATGTGCTCACGGTCGATCGACAGCACCTTACGCCCCAGATCCACTGCGTGTTTCAGAAGGACAGCGACGTCGCGGAGCCGAGTCCACCCGAAAATCACAACCTCCTCTACACGAAGGGTCCACGATCCAAAGGCTTGGGAGGCAAAAGTGGGCGCTAGAACCCTTACCCCACTCCCTGCCGCGGTGTCCTTCCTCGGATGAATTGAGGAAGCTACAGGGTGGGTCACCTGCCCCGCGGGCCGACGCTTCGTCAGTGGGAAATAACGCCGGCCCGCGCTACGGCCAAGGATGGCGCGCAGCGTCCGAACACCCGGAGGCCGCGCCAACCTGAGGGCGAGGTTAGTGCAGCCTTTCTTGGATCGGATATGTATGGAGTTCCCAGTTCCCGGCGCGGGAAACCCACTCCAGGGTTATCTGCTCCTCCCAAAAGGTAATTCGTCGAAGTTGGTGCACGCCGATTCCATCGGCCACGCAGATTTTCCCGATATTTTTGAGTATCGTTTCTAGAGCAGGGTAACCTGCGGCATGCGCCGCTGCGCCGCCGAACACGCTGATCTCCCCACTTTCGGGATCGAACTTCAACCCAACAAGCTCTCGCGAAGTTGTTCCCCTCTCGGTCATGCCCTGGCCGAGCGCTTTGAAGAAATCCTCGGCGTTCAGATCCAACTGCGCACCTCAGGTAATCGAGATAATCGCCGCTGCCCATCCGGCAAGTCAGCCCTCCGCAAACTACTATTTGCCGGCATCAGAGAGAGATACTGGAAGCGGACGTGCCGTGGCGTCCATCGTTGGCAAAACCCATACCGGGCGTACGTGCTGCGATAATGATTTACTCAAAAGCAGTGACCACCTCATCCTGCCCTCTCCCGCGCACGGGGAGAGGGTCCTTGCCGGGTGCAATTGGGGCTCTACGCTCCGAACGTCTCCTGGAAGAAGTCGCGCATCGCAGCCCACGAGCGCTTGTCGGTCTTCTCGTTATAGAGGATCGCCGGGTTGAGCGAGCCGTCGGCCTCGGGGTTGGTGAAGCTGTGCAGGGTGTTGC
>Ga0070698_100000230_pt1 | contig 55192 bp, 57 predicted proteins | sample KBSK1502metaG_FD_65477 | JGI IMG/M metagenome (GOLD analysis project Ga0070698, IMG submission 65477) | Corn, switchgrass and miscanthus rhizosphere microbial communities from Kellogg Biological Station, Michigan, USA - KBS K1-50-2 metaG | ecosystem: Host-associated > Plants > Roots >...
TCGCGGCGCTTCGGCCGCCCGAAGATCGTCGAGCCGTTCGACGGCGCGCCGCTCTTCCACCGGCCGCTCCGCGCGCTCATCGACTCGTGCGACGACGTCGTCATGGTCATCGCGCCCGACGCGCCCGAGCCGGTCCTCCCCGAGTGGGCCGCGCGGGTGTCGTTCGCGCGCGATCCCGTTGCCTACGAGGGACCCCTCGCCGGCACGCGGGCCGGACTCGAACGCGTTCGCGGCGAACGTGCCGTGCTCCTCGCCGCGGACATGCCCGGCGTGAGCGCGAAGCTCCTCGGTCTTATGGTCGGGCACGCGACCCTAGCGGGGTCGAACGCCGTCGTCCTGATCGACGCGGGGGGTCGACGTCCCCTTCCCGCCGCCGTCGCGGTCGCGCCCGCGCTGGCGCTGGCGCGAAGGCTTCTGGGCGGCGGCGAGCGCAGGCTCCGCGCGCTCGTCGAAGGCCTCGATCCCGAGGGGCTGCCGGAAGAGGTCTGGACCGGGGTCGATCCGCACGGTGCGTGGCGCCGGGACGTGGATCTCCCGGAGGATCTCCCCACGGGACGGCGCTAGGCGGTTCCGCGCTCCAGGCGATCGAACGCGCGCCCGATGTCTTTCAAGATCTCCGCGTTGATGTCGGAGGCCAGCCTGTACCGCACGACGTTGCCGTTCCGCGCGGGCTGAACGACGTCGGCCTCGCGGAGCACGCGCAGATGTTGGCTCGTGGCAGAGCGGCTCCGCCCAAGGATCCGTGCGAGGTCGCTCGCCGCGAGCTGGTTATCGCGGAGGGCGCGGACGATCTTGAGGCGAGTCCCATCGCACAGCACGTCCAGGAGGCGCCGCATCCGGCGTTCGGACATCGGTGACAGCGTCTGTCGCTCCGCGGTCGCGACCGCGGCCGGGTCAATCGGCTGGGAAGTAACCGGTTCCATGCTCGGACCTCAACCAAACTAGTCGTTCGTCGGACGTTTTCTGTGCATCGCCCGTGCCCGTTACGCGTGCATTTCTCCGGCCGCTTGAGCGGTAGCGTAAGTTGCGTGCCTGTTACGTCGTCCAATATGAAGGCCGCCGAATGAAGAAGATCTTCGTACTCGACGATGACGAGGCCATCCTCGATCTCCTGCGCACCGTCCTGAGCGACTCCGGCTACGACACCTTCTTCGCGACCGGACCCGATGCCATCCCGCCGAACGAAAGGGCCGATCTCGTCATCACGGACCTCGTCCCATTGAAGGCCTATCAGCGCGACACCGCGCTGGCTTGGGTCGCAAGCCTTCGTGCCCGCTTCGCTGGTGCGCCGGTCTTCATCCTCACCGCGCACCGGGCCGCCGCCGCAGAGGCGGACATGCTGGGCGCGAACGCGATCATCACGAAACCGTTCGACGTCGACGCCTTACTTGCGCGGATCGACGCGCAGCTCAGCTAGCGGCCGTTCATCACATCCGGAAGACGCCGTAGCGTACGTCCTCGATCGGCGCGTGTCGGGCCGCGGCCAGCCCGAGCGCGAGTACCGTGCGCGTGTCCAGCGGATCGATGACGCCGTCATCCCAAAGTCGAGCCGTCGAGTAATACGGCGATCCCTGCGTCTCGTACTGCTCGCGGATTCGCCCGCGGAACGCCTCCCTCTCCGCATCGTCCTTGAACGTTCCGACGAGAGAAAGGACCGTGGCGGCCTGCTCGCCGCCCATCACGCTGATCCGCGCGTTCGGCCACATCCAGAGCTGACGCGGGGAGTACGCGCGACCGCTCATCCCGTAGTTCCCCGCGCCGAACGACCCGCCGATGATCACCGTGAACTTCGGCACCGTGCTGCACGCGACCGCGGTGACCATCTTCGCTCCGTCCTTCGCGATCCCGCCGGCTTCGTACTCCTGCCCGACCATGAACCCCGAGATGTTCTGGAGGAAGACGAGCGGCACGCGGCGCTGATTGCAGAGCTCGATGAAATGCGCGGCCTTGAGGGCGGACGCGCTGAAGAGCACGCCGTTGTTCGCGACGATGCCAACGCGGAAGCCCTCGATACGCGCGAACCCGCACACGATGGTCGTCCCGTAGAGCGCCTTGAACTCGTGAAACCGCGAGCCGTCGACGAGCCTCGCGATCACCTCGTGCACGTCGTACTGCGTGCGTATGTCCTGCGGGATGAGGGCGTAGAGATCGGTTGGGTCGTACGCGGGGGGCTCAGGCGCCACCTTGTCGTCGACGCCCCAGTAGATGGGCCGCTCGAGTTGCGCAACGATCTCACGCCCGATCGCGATCGCGTGGGGATCGTCGAGGGCGAGGTGATCGGCGACTCCGGAGACCCGCGTGTGGAGGTCGGCCCCACCGAGCTCCTCGACGGAGACATCGACGCCCGTTGCCGCTTTCACCAGCGGCGGCCCGCCGATGAAGATCGCGCCCTGCCCCTTCACGATCACCGTCTCGTCGCTCATCGCCGGCACGTACGCGCCCCCGGCGGTGGACCATCCCATGACGAGCGCGATCTGCGGGATGGCGAGCGATGAGAGACGGGCCTGGTTGTAGAAGATCCGGCCGAAGTGATCGCGGTCGGGGAAGACGTCATCCTGCCGAGGCAGGAACGCCCCGCCCGAGTCGACGAGGTAGAGGCAGGGAAGCCGGTTCTCGAGGGCGATCTCCTGCGCGCGGAGATGCTTCTTCACGGTGAGCGGGTAGTACGAGCCGCCCTTCACCGTCGCGTCGTTCGCGACGATCACGCATTCGTTTCCGCTGACGCGACCGATGCCGGTGATGATTCCGGCACCGGGGGCCTCGTCGTCGTACATGCCGAACGCCGCGAGCGGCGAGAGCTCGAGGAACGCGGTGCCCGGATCGAGGAGCCGCTCCACGCGGTCGCGCGCGAGCAGCTTGCCGGATTTCACGTGCCGCTCGCGGGCGCGCTCTGATCCGCCCAGGCGCGCCTTCGCGAGACGTTCGCGCAGCTCCGCGACGAGCCCCACCATCGTCTCGCGGTTGCGTCCTGCCGCGTCGTCACGCGTGTCTGTCGTGGTCCGAAGAACGCTCACGAGCGTAGTATCCGCGCGACGCGCATGGGGAGGGGTACATGACACCTGAGCTCGATCGGCGCACGTTCCTCAAGCTTGCCGGCGTTACTGCCTTCATCGCCGCATGTGGCGGCGCTGCCACAAAGGCCACGGGGCGGATCTCGATCTACTCGGCGCTGAACGAGTCGACGAACAACCAGCTCTTCGCGGCCTTCACCAAGGCGACAGGCGTGGAGGTCAGCGCGCTCCCGCTCGCGGCCGCGGGGGATCTCCAGACGAAGATCACCGCCGAAAAGAACAACCCCCAGGCCGACATCTTCGTCGGCGGCTCGAGCGAATTTCACGACCCCCTCGGCAAGCAAGGCCTGCTCGAGGCCTACCAGTCGCCGAATGCCAAGGACGTCGGCGCGCAGTTCAAGGAGGCCTCCGGCCTCTGGACCGGGTGGTATACCGGGATCTTCGGCTTCATCTCGAATACGAGCCGCCTGAAGACCGACCTCGGCGGCAAGAAGCCCGCGACGTGGGACGACCTGCTCGACCCCGCCTGGAGCAAGAAGCTCATCCTTCCGGACCCGATCAAGACGGGCGGCGGATACATCTTCATCGCCACCCAGATCTTCCGGTTCAACCGCGATGAGACAAAGGCGATGGACTACATGAAGAAACTCCACGCCAACATCCTGTCGTACGGGGCGACCTCACCGGGAGTCATCACATCGATCTCGAACGGCGAGGCGGCCGGGGCGCCGAACTGGAGCCACGACATCCTCACCGAGAAGGCGAAGGACCCCAGCAAGATCGACCTCAACGTCCCGAAGGACACCGGCTTCGAGGTCGGCGCGGTCAGCATCGTCAAGGGAACGAAGAACCTCCCCGGGGCGCAGGCGTTCGTCGACTGGGTCCTCACCAAGGAGGCCGGCGATCTCAACGTCAAGCTCTCGAACCGGGGATCGGTCCGCAAGGACGTTTCGCCGGCGCCGGGCTCACCGACGCTCGATCAGGTCAGCCTGGTCAACTACGACCGCCAGTGGGCTACCGACAACAAGACCCGCATCCAGAAGCTCTGGCAGTCCACGGTGGGCATCCAATAGTCCTCACGACCTAGAAGATGCGCAGCCTGCAGCGCGAGCCGGCACTCCTGCTCGCGCTGCTGGCTGTCACGGCGCTGGTGCTCACGTTCATCGTCTATCCGCAATTGCAAGTCGTCCTCACCCCGGGGCCGGGCGGCTACGTTCAGTTCCTTCAAGAGGGCACCTGGCTCACTCCGCTGCGCAACTCGATCCAGCTCACTCTTCTATCGACGACGACCGCGGTCCTCCTCGGATTCGTCTACGCGTACGCGATGGTCTACTCGAACATGCGGTGGAAGCCGTTCTTCCGCCTCATCGGGATCCTGCCGCTCCTCTCGCCGCCCTTCGTGGTGGCCGCCGCCTACACGCTCCTCTTCGGCGCGCGAGGGGTGATCAGCTACGGTGTTTTTGGCCAGTCGCCGAACATCTACGGGCTCAACGGCGTTTGGGGCGTCCAAACGATCGCGTTCTTCCCATTCGCGTACCAGCTCATCGCGGACGCTCTGTCGCGCAGCGACCCGCGAATGGAGCAGGCCGCGCGTAACCTCGGGGCGGGGTCGTGGCGAGTCTTCCTGACCGTGACCCTCCCGCTCTCACGCCCCGGCCTCGGCGCCGCGATCCTCACGACCGCGATCTACATCCTCGAGGACTTCGGGAATCCTCAGCTGATCGGCGGCGTGTTTTACGTGCTGCCCACGCAGGCGTACAGCCTCATCTCGAGTTTCGGTGAGTACACGAGCGCGGCCGCGGTGAGCACGATCCTTCTGCTCCTCGCGCTCGCGCTCTACCTCGCGAAGGTGAGGCTCGACGGTGGGCGCTCTTTTGTGACGATCTCGGGCCGCGCCTCATCCATGCCGCGGCCTCCCGTGAGTGCTGCTGTGAGCCGGGCTTGCTTTGCCGCGTGTCTCGCTCTGGCCGGCGTGATCCTCCTCGTCTACGGAAGCCTCGTGGTGAGCGCGTTCACCCTTCGCTTCCCCAACAACCTCCAGGTCACGACGGAGCACTTCCAGTACGTCCTGACCGGTACGAACGGCGACGCGCTTCGCAACACGCTCGTGTTCAGCGGCGTGGCCGCCGCGTTCTCGGCGGTCTTCGCGCTCTTCGCAGGGTGGCTCGTCCAGCGCGGGCAGTGGCCAGGCCGGCGCGCGCTGGATCTGCTCTTGATCTTGCCGGCAGCCATTCCCGGCATCTTCTTTGGACTTGGCTACCTCGTCGCCTTCAACCAGCGATGGCTCGACTTCGTCGATCGGGGCTGGCTCATCATCATCGCGTTCGTTTTCTGGAATATTCCGGTGGGCTATCAGGCGGCAGTGGCGGGTTTGCGCCAGATCGATCGGTCGATCGACGAGGCCGCGACGAGTCTCGGCGCATCCAGCCTCCGCGGTTTTCGTGACGTGGTCCTCCCAATGCTCGGCGGATCGCTTCGGGTCGGATTCGTCACGACCTTCGTCCGCGCCGTGACCACACTCTCGCTCGTGATTTTCCTGTTTACTCCGCCGACGACCGTGGCGACGATCCGCATCTACCAGCTCGTCGGCGATCTGAACTGGGGTGCCGCGACGGCGTACACGGTCGCCGACATCGGCCTGGCGATCATCGCGCTCCTGATCTTCGCGACCCTCGCTCGGGGGCGCATCTCGCTCGGGGCGGCCCGTGCCTGATCTGAGCCCTGAGGCCGCCCACGTCCGCGTCTCGCATGTGACGAAGCGATTCGGCAGCGTCACGGCCGTCGACGACGTGTCCTTTGAGGTGCCGAAGGGGGCGTTCGCCACCCTGCTCGGTCCGTCCGGCTGTGGGAAGACGACGACCCTGCGGATGATCGCCGGCTTCTACGACCCGGACGGGGGCGATATCGAGATCGCCGGGCGCCGCGTCAACGACCTGCCGGTGCACCGCCGCGGCACGGCCATGGTCTTCCAGGACTACGCGCTCTTTCCGCACATGACCGTGCGCGACAACGTCGCCTATGGGCTGAAGGTCGCGCACGTTTCGGGCACCGATCGGACCCGGCGCGTCGATGAGACTCTCGCATTCGTCGGCCTCAAAGGGCTCGAGGACCGCTGGCCGAACCAGCTCTCCGGCGGGCAGCAGCAGCGCGTCGCCGTCGCGCGCGCCCTCGTCATAGAGCCCCAGGTCCTTCTGCTCGACGAGCCGCTCTCCAACCTCGATGCGAAGCTTCGCGAGCAGCTGCGGGTCGAGATGCGGACGATGCAGCGCCGCCTCGGGATGACCTTCGTCTATGTGACACACGATCAGGAGGAGGCGCTCTCTCTTTCGGACTGGATCGCCGTCATGAACGCGGGGAAGGTCGAGCAGGCCGGAGCCCCTTGGGAGATCTACTACCACCCGAGGACCGCGTTCCTCGCGGATTTCGTCGGCGCGGTCAACCTCGTGCCTGCTCGCGTGGATGACCTCGCGGACGGGACCGTCACGGTGCGGTTCGGCGCGCACACGGCCGTGGTGCGCCGACCGGACGCGCAGCTCCGTACCGGGCAGGACGTCCGCCTCTGCGTCCGGCCGGAGAGCTTCACGATCGCTCCGGCCGGTGTACCGGCGGCGGGGCTGGCGCTGTCGGGCACGATCCTGCGGCGCGCGTTCCTCGGCGACACGATGCGGTACTGGGTGAAGGTCGACGATCGCGAATGGATCGTCGATCAGCCGGACCCCGGAGGGAGCGCGACGCTCGACGGGCCGGTTTCGCTTTCGCTTCGCGCCGATCGCGTGCACGTCATCGCCGAGTAGGGTGCCGCTCGGTCACCTGACCGGTCGTACTGTTCGATCGATGCTTCCGGAAGGAACGCCTGCGCCGGATTTCGAGCTGCCTTCCACCGCGGACCGCGGCAAGACGCGCCTCACCGAGTTCGCGGGCCGCCCGGTGGTCCTGGTGTTCTATCCAGGGGACTTTTCTCCTGTCTGCACCGACCAGCTGACGCTGTACAACGAGCTCATGCCAGAGTTCGAGCGCCACGAGGCGCAGCTCCTCGGCATCTCCGTCGACAGCCTGTGGTCTCATCGCGCCTTCGCGCGCGACCGGAAGCTGCGATTCCCTCTCGTGGCGGACTTCCACCCCAAAGGCGCGGTCTCGAAGCAATACGGCGTATACGACGAGGACAACGGCCTTTCCGAGCGCGCCCTGTACGTGATCGATCGCGGTGGGAAGATCGCGTGGAGCTATCTCTCGCCGCCGGAGGTCAACCCGGGCGCTGACGGAATACTCGACGCACTCGAAGAGCTGGAAGAGCCGGCGAGTGCGGAAGCGTCGTCCGGATCATGAGTCCGAGACGCACCGTGCACGAGCCACGGTTGACGCCTCCGGTAAGCGCGCGCGATCACATTCGCGGGCGCGAGGACGCGCCGGTGACGCTCGTCGAGTATGGCGACTACCAGTGCCCCTATTGCGGCATGGCGTATCCGATCGTCAATGCGGTGCAGAAGGCGATGGGCTCGGACCTACGCTTCGTATTCCGCAATTTCCCGATCTCGACGATCCATCCGTACGCGGAGGGAGCCGCTGAGGCGGCCGAGGCCGCAGGCGCGCAGGGCCAGTTCTGGGAGATGCACGATTGGCTCTACGAGCACCAGGATTCGCTTGCTCCGAATGATCTAGTCGAGGCTGCCGGCCGGCTAGAGCTCGACGGGGACCGGTTCGTCGCCGATCTGACGCAGCACCGCTTCGCGCCGCGCGTGCGGGAGGACTTCATGAGCGGCGTGCGGAGTGGCGTGAACGGGACGCCGACGTTCTTCATCAACGGGTTGCGGCACGACGGCGAGTGGGACTACGACTCGCTTCTCGCCGCGCTGCGCCAGGTGGCCGAGGTGCGGGCCTAAGAGCTCGAGGCGGCCTCGCGCGGCCGGGCGGTCCAGCGATAGCGATGCTCCGGTCGCCCGGACGATCCGTAGCGCATCGAGATGGCGACCGCACCCGAGCGGGCGAGGTGATCGAGGTAACGGCGTGAGGTCACGCGACTGATCCCGGTTACGCGTGCGATGTCGACCGCCGACACGTCCTCGGTCGCGGCGCGGACCGCCTTCACGACGACCGCGAGGGTCGTCGGCGAAAGGCCCTTTGGGAGCGAGACGCCCGAATCCGACCGCAGCACGCGGTAGATCCGGTCGACCTCGTCCTGGTCGAGCTCGTGGACCTGCGCGAGTCGCGCCCGCATCGCGACGTAGCTCTCGAGCTTCTCGCGGAACGCGCTGAACTGGAATGGCTTCACGAGGTAGTGGATGACCCCGCCCTGCAGCGCCTCGCGGAGCGTCTCCACGTCCTTGTCGGCGGTGATCGCGATCACGTCGACGTGATGGCGCCCGGGCGCGTGCAGCGCGCGCAGCACTTCGAGACCGGAGCGGTCCGGAAGGTAGACGTCGAGCAGCACGAGGTCCGGCCGGCTCTCCTCGGCTAGGCGAAGCGCCTCGAGCGCGGTATGCGCTTCCGCGACGACGGTGAATCCCTCGAGCCGCTGGACATACGCGCGATGGATCTCGGCAACGCGAAAGTCATCTTCGACGATGAGCACGCGGATCATCGTGCAACCGCCGCGTCCGAGGGCAGGAGCGCGGTGAACACGGCGCCTCCCTCATTGCTCACGCGGAGCCACCCGCCACGTCGCTGCGCCACCTGGCGAGCGAGCGCAAGTCCGAGCCCCTGATGCGACGTGCCCGTTTTGGTGGTGAACCCCTCTTGAAAGATCTCATCGCCGAGCTCAGAACCGATTCCGGGACCCGAATCGCGAACGCGTACGCCGACCCCCTCCGGCCCGGCCTGCACAGCGACCTCGACCCATCCCGGAGTGGGAGAGCTCGCGACCGCATCCACCGCGTTGTCCACGAGGTTTCCTACGACGGTGACCAGGTCTCGCGCGTCCGCCGCGTCCGCGGGGAGCCGCGTTTCGCCGGCAAGGCGGAATTCGACGCCGTGCTCGTTCGCGATGGCCGCCTTCGCGAGAAGGAGGGCGGCGAGCGCCGGATCGCCGATCCGCTCGTGCACGAGGTCCACGAGCTCCTGATGGACGAGTGCGGTCCGCGTGATGAAACGCATCGCCTCGTCGGCTCGGCCGAGCTCGATGAGCCCCGCGACCGTATGCAGTTTGTTCGAGAACTCGTGCGCCTGAGCCCGAAGCGCGTGCGCGAGGCTGCGAATGCCATCGAGCTCGCGCAACACACCCTCGAGCTCCGTCCGGTCACGGAGCGTCACCACGGCACCGACGGTCTCGCCTCTGACCACCGCGGGCATGCGGTTCGCGACGAGGACGCGGTCACGCGCGAGCAGCATCTGGTCGCTGCCGGCACGCTGACCGGTGAGGATGTCGCGCATGCGCCCCGGTGGGACGCACTCGTCGATTCCCTTTCCGTCGACCGCGCCTTCGAGACCGAGCAGCCGGCGCGCCTCGTCGTTCACCAGGGTGATGCGGCCATCCCGGTCCGTTGCCACCACTCCTTCGCGGATGCCGTGAAGCATCGACTCGCGCTGCTCGAGCAGCGCGGCGATGTCGCTCGGCTGCAGGCCGAACGTCTGACGCTTGAGGCGTCGCGCGAGGAGCACGGAGCCCGCGATCCCGAGGCCGAGCGCGAGCGCGACGTTGCCCGCGATCACCGGCATCCATTGCTGGAGCGTCGCGTTCACCTGATCCTCGAGAAATCCGACCGACACGATTCCGATGACCCGGTCCTGCGCGTCGAAGATCGGCACCTTTGCCCGCACGGACCACCCGAGCGTGCCCTCCTCGATCCCGACCCACGACTGCCCCTGGAGGGCCGGCGACGGGTCAGTCGACACGCGCTTGCCGATCTGGTCGGGGTTCGGGTGGGAGTAGCGAATGCCATCGACGTTCGCGACGACGACGAACGACGCCGCCTCGCTCTTGCGGATGGCTTCCGCGATCGGCTGTATTACGGCGGCCGGCTTCGCATCGTCGAAGGCCTCGATCACGTCGGGCATCGCCGCGACCGAATGCCCGATGGCCAGCGACCGCTTTTCGTACTCCTCCGTGACCTGACGGCTCACCAGTGAGTAGGTGATCGCCCCGCTGGCGAGGACGATCGCGGCGATCACAGCGACCTGGAGAAGGAGGACCTGAGACGCAAGCTGACGTGGTCGCACGCTCACATGTTGCGCTCCGCAGGACCCTGCCGCAGCGCGAGCGAAATGACCAGAACGACCGGAAGGACCGTATGACTAGCCGGGCTGGCCGACCGCCCGCAGGCTCTGGCCATGGGGGAACCGGCTATCGAGCTTCGGCATGTCACCAAGCGTTTTCTCACGCCTTCGGGCACGGTCTTTACCGCGCTGCGCGACATGGACCTGGCGGTCCAGGACGGCGAGTTCTGCGCCATCGTGGGGCCGACCGGCTGCGGCAAATCGACCACGCTCGCGCTCGTCTCCGGACTCGAGCCACCGAGCGAGGGCGAAGTGTTCGTCGGCGGCACACCGGTGCAACGGGTGGGGCGTGACGTCGGCTACGTCTTCCAGACCGACGCCGTCTTCCCGTGGAAGAGCGTGCTCGATAACGTCGCAACCGGTCCGCGCTTCCGCGGCATCGAGCGGCGCGAGGCGGAGGAGCGGGCGCGCGATTGGATCAAGCGAGTCGGCCTCGCCGGGTTCGAGCGCTACTACCCGCATCAGCTCTCCGGTGGCATGCGCAAGCGCGCCGCGCTCGCGCAGACGCTCATCAACGAGCCGCGCTTCCTCCTGATGGACGAACCGTTCAGCGCGCTCGACGTTCAGACGCGCACCCTCATGGAGAACGAGCTGCTCCAGCTCTGGTCGGCAACGCGCTCGTCCGTGGTCTTCGTGACGCACGATCTCGAGGAGGCGATCGCGCTCGCCGACCGCGTCGTCGTGATCACCGCGGGACCGGGAACGGTGAAGGGCGTCTACCGCGTCGACCTACCGCGCCCGCGCAACGTGGCCGAGATCCGCTTCCAGCCGGAGTTCTCCCGGATCTACCAAGAGATCTGGAACGACCTGAGGGACGAGGTGCTCGTGAGTTATGAGCGCTCTAAGCGCAGCGTCTCGTAACGAGCCCGCGCGGACGGAGGACGCGAGCGGCGTCACCGCTCGTGCGCGGGCACGCGAGCGGGCCAATCGGCGTCTGCTCGTCAACGGACTGCGCGTCGCGTTCGCCGTGCTCGTGCTCGGCCTTTGGCAGATCGGAACGACGATCGACGCGACTCACAAAGACGGTCTCTTCATCGATCCGTTCTTCTACGGCCGGCCGTCGGGCATCGCGAGCCAGCTCATCACGTGGATCCAAAACGGCACCGCGCAGGGACCGCTCTGGCTTCAAGTCGCGACGACTCTCGAAGAAGCGTTTCTCGGATTCCTCATCGGCGTGAGTCTGGGGGTCGTCTTCGGCGTCGCCCTCGGGAGAGTCCGTCTGCTCTCCGATGTCTTCGCTCCATACATCAAGGCGTTGAACGCGATGCCCCGTGTCGTGCTCGGCTCGATCTTCATCATCACCATCGGATACGGCATCTGGTCGAAGGTCGCGCTCGCCGTCGTCCTCGTGTTCTTCGTTGTCTTCTTCAACGCCTTTCAAGGTGTCCGTGAGGTCGACCGCGTGCTCATCGCCAACGCCCGCATCCTCGGCGCGAGCGAGCGGCAGCTCTCCACCCACGTGATCCTGCCGTCCGCGCTCTCCTGGATCCTCGCGAGCCTCCACACGAGCTTCGGCTTCGCGCTCGTCGGTGCGGTCGTCGGCGAGTACCTCGGGGCGATCCACGGGATCGGCCTCATCATCGCGACGGCCCAGGCGACGTTCAATCCAAACGGAGTCTTCGCGGCGATGTTCATCCTCGCCGTGGTCGCACTCACCGCCGAGGTCGCCCTGACCTGGCTCGAGAACCGTCTCATCAAATGGCGTCCCAACACGCTCGAAGTCCCGCGCATCTAAGCAAAGGGAGGAACGCGAATGCAGCGAAACATGGCGACACTCGGTCTCGTAGCGACGATCGTCCTCGCCGCCTGCGGGGGCGCGACCAACAACGCGGGGACGAGCCCCACGGCGACCGCCACCAGCAGCCCATCCGCCGCGGCGACACTGGCTCCGGCGACGCTGACGATCATGGTGGGCGGGCTCAACAAGCAGATCTACCTGCCGAACAAGCTCACCGAGGCGCTCGGTTACTTCAAGGACCAGAACCTGACGGTGAACCTCATCGACGAGCCCTCAGGGAAGGACGCCACCTCGGCTCTCATCGCCGGTGAGGTCGAAGGCTCCTCGGGGTCGTACGACCACACCATCGACGTCGCGGGTCTTGGCAAGAACCTCGTCGAGGTGGTGCAACTCCTGCGCGCGCCCGGCGAGGCCGAGATGGTCGCGACCGCCAAAGCGGGCGAGATCAAAGGGCCGGCGGACTTCAAGGGACGCAAGCTCGGCGTGACCTCGATCGGATCGGGCACGCACGGCCTAACGCAGTACCTCGCGAGCACGAAGGGCATCGCGCCGGATCAGTTCACGCCGATCGCCGTCGGAGCCGGCGACACCTTCATCGCCGCGATCAAGCAGGGGACGATCGACGCGGGCATGACGACCGAGCCCACGATCTCGCGCCTGCTCAAGTCGGGCGATGCCAAGGTCCTCATTGACCTCCGCACGCCTGAGTTGACGCGGGCCGCGCTCGGCGGCGATTACCCGTTTATCTCGGTGTACATGCGTGCTGACTGGGTCGCTCAGAACAAGGGCGTGGTCCAGCGCGTGGTCAACGCCTACGTCAAGACGCTTAAGTGGATCCAGACGCACTCACCGGCGGAGATCGCCGAGAAGCTGCCTGCCGACTACTACGCCAACGACAAGGATCTGTACCTCTCCGCGCTTACAGGCAGCATGCCGATGTACAGCCCCGACGGGAAGATGCCCGCCGGCGCACCGGACTTCATCCTCAAGGTGCTACAGACGTACAACAAGAACGTGCAGGGCAAGACCATCGACCTCACGAAGACCTGGACCAACGAATTTGTCGAAGCGGCCAAGTAGCGATCCGACGCTGACAATTCGTCGGAGATGAGGGCGAGGTGTCCGGCGTCCGGAGGGAGGGCCCGAGGACGACGGACACCCTGCCTGATCCAACGGCGATGACAGGCGCTTGAGAACTTTCTGGCTGTCCGGCCCCCTTTAAATAAATCGGTCGATCTCGTCCGTGGTTGCTGGCCGTTCTGATAGGACCGAACGAGGCCCTGGGAGAACGCGCGGCTCGAGCGGATCGTCGCGACGTGTCTGCTAACGGCAGCAGTTCGACTTTAGGTTTCGATCAAAGTGCCGTCAGTCGTGTGTTCGAGCTCGAGCTCGGAGAGATGCGCGAGCGTCTCGGCTCCGAGATGGGTGAGCACGATGCGCTTGGCCTCGAACTCTTCGCGATGTGCCATGACCTGGCGATACGAGATGTGCGCTGGATCGTCACGGTCAAAGTACGAGGCCTCGCAGATGAAGAGGTCGGCCCCCCTTGCAACGGCGGCGAGCTCTTCCGTCCACCGCGCGTCGCCCGAATAGGCGATGAGCTTTCCACCGACCTCCACCCGCAGGCCGTGCGGCTCGGCGAGACGAACGTGACGCACCGGCAGCGCGCTGACGCGCGCGCCGCCGAGCTCGATCGGCTCGCGTCCCAGGACTCGAGTGCGCAGCGGAAATCCGAGCTGCACCGGACCGAAAAAGTCCGGGTAGAGCGCCTGGTCGGCGGCACGCATGCGCTGCTCCAACGAGGGCGGCCCCGCGCAGACGAGCTCCCTCTTGCGGCCGGCGAAATGCTGCTCGATCACGAGGAATGTGATGCCCCCGAAGTGGTCGCCGTGGAGATGGGTGACGGCGATCGCGTCGATCGCGTCGATCGACGCCGGGTCGAGGTGCTTCTTGATCGCGGGGAGCGCCGATCCGCCGCAGTCGAGGAGAAGCGATACGCCCGGTGCGGTGACGTGGATCGCGGCATTGGCTCGCCCGCCGTCGCTGAATGCATTTCCGCTTCCGAGGAAATGGACGCGAACGGTCACGCGATCTCTTTGAGCGCGACCGGCCGATGCTCCTTCAGCGATCGACGCGCGGCGAGCGCGATGCGGAGCGCCTCCATCCCGTCGTGCACCGTGCAGGCGTTCTCGGCCTCGCCTCGCGCAAACCGAAGGAAGTAGGCGAGCTCCGCTCGGTACGCGGCGTCGAAGCGGACGAAGAACGTCGGGTACGCCGGGTTCTTCATCTTCGGTCCATCGCGCTCGACCGAAGACATCGGCGTCCGGGGGTCGAGACCGACGGCGATCGTGTCCTTCGCGCCGTAGACCTCGACCCGGATGTCGTACCCGGCCTCGTTGTGCCGAGCGGCCTGCAGCAGGCCGACCGCCCCGCCGCGCATCTTGAGCACCGCGCCGGACGTCGCGACGTCGCCCCACTTCGCGTACTGCGGAAAGCCCAGGGTCGATCCGGTCGCGTAGATCTCCTCGACCTCGTCGCCGAACATCCACCGCGTCACGTCAAAGTCGTGAATGAGCTGGTCGACGAACTGGCCGCCGGAGGTCTCGGCGTAGGCGTCGGGCGGCGGCTTCGCGTCGCGGCTCGTCATGTGGAAGCTGTAGACGGTGCCGAGCTCGCCCGCCCCCACGCGGCGACGCGCCTCTTGAAAGCCCGCGTCGAACCGGCGCTGAAAGCCGATCTGCACGCGCCCCTTCGTCTTGTCGACGTGGTCGACGAGGCGCTTCGTCGACTCGAAGTCGAGAGCGATCGGCTTCTCGCAAAAGACCGCGAGGCCGGCGTCGAGCCCGCGGCGGATGAGGTCGGTGTGGGTCCCGGTCGGCGTGACGATCACCACGGCATCGGCGCCTGTCAAGGCGCCGTCGATAGTCGGCGCGTGCTTGACGCCGAGCTCCTTCGCGAGGCCGGCCGCCCGCCCTGAATCGGCATCGTTGATGCGGAGCTCGTCGACGCCTGCAAGGTCGCGCAGGACCTTGGCGTGGAAGGCGCCGAGCCGGCCCACGCCGAGAATCGCGATCTTCACTTCGCGCGACTCTAGACTGCGAGTCTCTTTGACGCAGATGAAGCTCGCGGGCGCGCCGATCTCGTGGGGTGTCTGCGAGGTGCCCGACTGGGGTGTGCAGCTCGCTCCGGACCGCGTCCTCAGGGACATGCGTGCGCTCCATCTGCACGCGACCGAATCGGGACCTCCTGGATTCCTTCCGGCCGACCCCGCCGCGGCTCGCGCGCTCCTCGACTCGTGCGGGCTCCGGCTCATCGGCGGATTCGTCACGGCCGTGCTGCACGAACCCGCGCGCCGTGCCGGCGAGCTGGCCTCGGTGAAGCGCCAGGCGGAGTGGCTGGCCGCGGGCGGTGCCGAGCTTGTCGTCCTTGCCCCGGCGCTTGCGCGGACGGGCTATTCGAGCGCGGCCGAGCTCTCGGGCGACGCCTGGCGAGAGCTCTTTGAGGGCATCGATTGGGTCGTCGAGATCGCCGGCGCGAGCGGACTTCGCGTCGCCGTGCATCCCCACTGGGGGACCGCGATCGAGCGGCGGCCTCACATCGAGCGCTTCCTTCAAGAGACGGCGCATGCGCTCTGCCTCGACACCGGGCACATCGCGCTTGGTGGGGCGGACCCGCTGAAGGTCGCGCGCGACGCCGGAGCGCGCGTTCGGCACGTGCACCTCAAGGACGTCGACGGCGCGCTCGCGTCGCGTGTCCGCGACGACGCGATCTCGTACAACGACGCGGTGCGTGCCGGGCTCTTCCGCCCGCTCGGGGAAGGTGCCGCGCGGATCAAGGACGTCCTCGGTCATCTACGGGGAGCGGGGTATGCGGGTTGGTACGTCCTCGAGCAGGACGTGATGCTCGACGGCGAGCCCGAGCCGGGACCGCCCGAGTGGATCGCGCGAAGCGCCACGTACGCGAGGATGCATGCCTAGCCTCGAAGTGATCACCATGGGGCGCGTCGGCGTCGATCTGTATCCCGAGCAGATCGGGGTGACGCTGGCCGAGGTGCGCACGTTCGCGAAGTCGCTCGGCGGCAGTCCCACGAACGTCGCCGTCGCGGCCGCGCGCCTTGGGCGGCGCGCCGCCGTGATCACCAAGGTCGGTGACGATGGGTTCGGGGTGTACGTGCGGCGCGCGCTCGCCGAATTCGGGGTCGACACCCGATGGGTCGGGACGGATCCCGCGCTTCCGACGCCGCTCGTTTTCTCGGAGGTCTTCCCCCCGGATCGGTTCCCGGTGTACTTCTATCGCGAGCCGAAGGCGCCCGACATGAATATCAGGGTGGAGGAGCTCGACCTTGCGGCCATCGGCGCGGCGCCGGTGTTCTGGACGACCGGCACCGGTCTTTCGGAGGAGCCCAGCCGGACCGCGACCCTGGCCGCGCTCGACGCGCGCCGGCGGCGCGATTTCACGATCCACGATCTTGATCACCGGCATCATCTCTGGCACAGCGGCGACGATCCGCGACGCTGGGCGCGCGAGGCCGCCAAGCGCGCAACGGTGGTCGTCGGCAACATCGACGAGGTGGAGATGGCGACCGCGACGCGCGACCCGCGCGCCGGTGCGGCGGCAATGCTCGAGCTCGGCGCCAGCCTCGCGATCGTGAAACGCGGGGGCGAAGGGGTCTACGCACGCACCGCGCGCGAAGAGATCACCGTACCGGCGGTGCCGATACCGGTGCTCAACGGGCTCGGCGCGGGCGATGCCTTCGGCGGCGCACTGTGCCACGGCTTGCTCGCAGGCTGGCCGCTCCGACGAACGCTCGAGGGCGCAAATGCCGCGGGCGCGATCGTCGCTTCTCGTCTCGCGTGCGCCGATGCGATGCCCACGCTCGCCGAGATCGACGCGGTGCTCGGGCGGAAGGTTTCGGCGTGACGCGACTCACGATGGCCCAGGCGCTGGTGCGGTTTCTGTCGTCGCAGTACGTCGAGCGTGACGGAGTCGAGCAGCGATTCTTCGCCGGGATGTGGGGCATCTTCGGGCACGGCAACGTCGCCGGCATCGGAGAGGCGCTGTCCGAGGGGGCCGACCTCCTTCCGTTCCGCATGGCGCGCAACGAGCAGTCGATGGTCCACAGCGCCGTGGGGTACGCGCGCCACAAGGATCGGCTCCAAGCCTTCGCGTGCACCTCGTCGATCGGTCCCGGCGCGACCAACATGATCACGGGCGCGGCGCTCGCGACGGTGAACCGGCTTCCGGTCCTGTTGTTGCCCGGCGACGTGTTCGCCTCGCGCGTGTCCGACCCCGTGCTGCAGCAGCTCGAGCGGCCGTCACGCGGCGACGTCAGCGTTAACGACGCCTTCCAGCCGGTGTCGCGCTACTGGGATCGCATCACGCGCCCCGACCAGCTCGTCCCCGCGGCGCTCGCCGCGATGCGCGTCCTGGTGAGTCCCGCGGACACCGGCGCCGTCACGTTGGCGCTGCCCCAGGACGTGCAGGCGGAGGCCTATGACTACCCGGACGAGTTCCTCGCGAGGCGGGTGTGGCACGTGGAGCGTCGGCCGCCCGATCCGGCGGCGCTCGCGCGCGCGGTGGCGGCGATCCGCTCCGCGAAGCGTCCGCTCATCGTCGCGGGAGGCGGGGTCATCTATGCGTGCGCGTCCGAGGCGCTGCGGCGCTTCGCCGAAGAGACCGGCATCCCGGTCGCGGAGACGCAGGCCGGCAAGGGGTCGCTGCCGTACGACCATGCTGCATCGCTCGGGGCGATCGGCGTGACCGGAACGTCCGCGGCGAACCGGATCGCGAAGGATGCTGACGTCGTGATCGGCATCGGCACGCGCTGGACCGACTTCACGACCGCGTCGAAGACGGCGTTCCAAAATCCCGCGGTCCGCTTCGTCAACGTCAACGTCGCGGAGGTCGACGTGTACAAGCAAGGCGCGATCGCGGTCACGGCCGACGCGCGAGCGGCGCTCGAGGGGCTCGCCGGTATCGGCTACCGCGTCGACTCGGCGTATCGCGACAGCTACGCGCGGCTCGCGCGCGAATGGGACGTCGAGGTCACGCGGCTCTATTCGCTCCGCCATTCACCGCTGCCGGCGCAGTCGGAAGTCATCGGCGCGCTGAACGAGCTCTCGGCGCCGACGGACGTGGTGGTATGTGCCGCGGGATCCATGCCCGGCGATCTGCACAAGCTCTGGCGGACGCGCGATCGCAAGCAGTACCACGTCGAGTACGGCTACTCCTGCATGGGCTACGAGATCGCGGGCGCCCTCGGCGTGAAGCTAGCGGCACCCGAGCGCGAGGTCTACGCGCTCGTCGGCGACGGCTCGTACCTCATGTTGAGCGAGGCGATCGTCACATCACTGCAGGAGCGGGCCAAGCTGGTCGTGGTGCTCGTGGACAACCACGGCTTCGCGTCCATTGGCGGTCTGTCGCGGTCGCTCGGGACCGACGGATTCGGAACACAGTTCCGCGAATCGAAGCCGGGAAGCCGCGGCCTCGACAGCGAGCGCGATCCGGCGCCGTATCTACCGGTCGATCTGGCGGCGAATGCCGAGAGCCTCGGAGCGCACGTCATCCGCGCCACGAGCGTTTCGGAGCTGCGCACGGCGCTCGCGGCCGCGAAGAAGATCGATCGCACGGTCGTGATCCACATCGCCGTCGATCGCTACGTCGCGGTGCCGAGCTACGAGAGCTGGTGGGAGGTGCCCGTGGCGGAGACGTCAGAGCTGGCAAGCGTGCGCGAGGCGCGCAAGAGCTACGAGAAGGCGAAGCAGAAGCAACGGCGTCGCCTATGAGCTCGCTGCTCGTGCGCGGTCAGGGCGGCGGCGTGTCGACGACCCCGGAGTCGGCGGGCTGGCGCTACGTGAGCTTCAACGCGCTCCGCATCCCAGCGGGCGGCCGGTTCGAGCTCGAGACCGCGGGGTCTGAGGCATGCATCGTTGTCATCGCAGGCCGCTGCGCGGTGCGGATCGGCGATGTCGGTTGGCCGCACGTCGGGGAGCGCGCGTCGCCATTCGACGGCCCGCCGCACGCGATCTACGCGCCACCCGGCGTCACGGTCGAGATCGCCGCCCACTCCGGCGACGTGGAGATCGCGATCGGGTCGGCGCCTGCGACTCGCGGCGAGCCCGCGCGATACGTCAGACCGTCGGACGTGCGCCGCGAAGTGCGCGGCATGGGGAACATGCAACGGACGATCCATCACATCCTGATGGAGGACGCGGCCGCCGAGTCGCTGCTCGTGACGGAGGTGGTGACGCCGGCGGGGAACTGGTCGAGCTATCCGCCGCACAAGCACGATAGCAACGACCCGCCGCAGGAGACGCAGCTCGAAGAGACCTACTACCACCGCTTACGCGACGCTCGCGGGTTCGCGCTGCAGCGTGTCTACACGACCGACCGCTCGCTCGACGAGACGGTGGCGGTGCGCGACGGCGACCTCGTGCTCGTCCCGCGCGGGTTCCACACCGTCTCCGCGGCGCCGGGACACGAGCTGTACTACCTCAACGTGATGGCCGGGCCGGTGCGGCGCTGGTGCGTGACATTCGACGCCGATCACGAGTGGCTTCGGCGGTGAGCGCGCCGCTGCGAGCGGTGCTCTTCGATTGGGGCGACACGCTCTTTCACGCGCCGCATGCGGCGGAGGTGATCGTCGAGTTCGCGCGGTCGTCGGGCGTCCCGATCTCCGGTGAGCGTGCGCGCGAGATGTGGGACCAGGTCTGGGCGATCGGAAAGACGCCGGAGGAGATCGCGAAGGGCCGCGATCTTTCGATGGAGGCGCATCGGCGGGTGTGGATGGATCTGTTCGCTCGCTTCGACCCCGTGGTGCCGGGGCTGTCGGGCGCGCTGTACGAGCGGGTGATGGATCCGCGCTCGTGGGGCCCGTACGCGGACACGCGCGCGACTTTGGAGGCGGTGCGGGGCCGCGGGCTCAAGGTGGGCGTGGTGAGCAACGTGCCCGCGGATCTGCGGCCGGTGTTCGCGAAGCACGGTCTCGATGGGCTCGTCGACTCGTACACGCACTCGTTCGAGGTTGGCGCGGAGAAGCCCAGTCCGACGATCTTTCTCGCCGCGGCGAAGTCACTGGGGGTGCAGCCGAGCGAGACGCTGATGGTCGGGGATCACGAGGTGGATCGCGGCGCGGAGCGCGCGGGGATGCGCGCGTTCGTGTTGCCGGCGGAGTTTGAGGGAGATGTGCGTGGACTTGATCGCGTGATCGAACTGCTGCGGTAAGATTGATGTCGCATAGCGAGACCCGGTAGCTCAGTGGATAGAGCGCGAAACTACGAATTTTGAGGCCGAGGGTTCGAGTCCCTCCCGGGTCGCTGTAGGAGCGCCTTGACGCGGTAGCTGCTCACAGCCCGCGCAGTCTTCCGGCGATGGCAGTTCGCGCAGCGCACTTCGCATTTCTCGATCTCTCGTCTGACCGCGTCCCAAGACACCGCAGCGCGGGCGAGCGTGGTGACGTTGGCGCGCTTGTCGCGCAGATGATCGAAGTCGAGTAGGTCAATGTTGGTCTCGCCACAATCGACGCACGGGTGTTCCCCTAGGTAGGCCCGCAACAGGTATCGCAATTCAGCTGCGCGATGATCTCGCCGGACTCGCGCTCTCGCGATTTGTTTCTTTCGATTGCGTCCGTACCAGTCGTTGGTATACGCCCTCTGGCACGACAAGCAGATGTGCTGTCGAGTCTGCCTCTTCAGCGAGCGGAAGGGAAACTCAGTTAACGGTTTCGTTTTCGAGCAAACGCGGCAGACCCGTAGACCCAATGCGGCATCGACTAGCAGTTGGACGGGAACGGCATTGGTCTGTCGTGCGAGCTCAATCGTTGCCGCCCGTCGTGGCGACGAACGCTGAAGCGTCTTGAGGCGATGACAATTGGCGCACCGAACTTCGCATTTTGCGATTTCAGCCAAGATCGTGGCCCAGCTTCGGCCACCATTTGCGAGGGCCGAGATATTTCCGAGTTTCTCCCCGATGTGATCGAACTCGAGAACGACGATGTCGCGCTCGCCGCAGTCCACGCACGGGTGTTCGTGGAGGTACTCGATGATCTTCTCCCGCACCTCCGCACGTCGCTCTGCGACCTGCCGGAGCAGCCGCGTCTTCTCCCGCTGGTGATTCTTCCGGTAGTTCCGGGCGTTCGCTTCCGCGAAACAATCCCTGCACCACGACTGCAGCTTCGGCTCGCCACGCCGCACCGGTGGAAACTGGTCCAGCGGCTTTAGCTCGCCGCATTTCGTGCACGCTCGCATGAACGCGAGCGTGCCGCCCGGTCAACGTCGCGCGAATAGGACCGCCGGTCGGTACCGCGGTACCAGAGCTGCGACCCCGGAGAGAATCGAACTCTCGCCAACAGCTTCGAAGGCTGCTGCTCTATCCGCTGAGCTACGGGGTCGATCACCTAAAGGCTACCGCCTCGTGAGCGTGTACCACGCCGAAGGGCGGCCCTTGCCTTCCTCCACGCCGACCACGTCGAACGCACCACGGAACGTCTCGCGCACGTCCTCCCGAGTCAACCCGAACGCCGGACCGCCGGGCGCGAACGCGTACAGGAGATATGTCCCGCCCGGCCGCACCACGCGAGCCAGGCCGGCCGCATACGCCGCGCGACCGCTCACGGGAATCGCGTGCAGGCAGCCGAGGTCGAGCGCGAGATCGAACGGACCGGGCACGTCGAGTCGCGTCACGTCCCCGACCAGGAACGTGCTCGCGACGCCCGCCTCGCGCGCTCGCCGGCGCGCCTTCGCGATCGCGCGTCCCGCGAAATCCACGCCCACGGCCGACCACCCGTGCCGCGCGAGATAGACGACGTTCGTCCCCGTTCCGCAGCCGAGATCGAGCGCGCGACCCGCGGGATGCGACTCGACGAAACGCACGAGCTCAGGTGGCGACACGCCCGTGTCCCATCGGCGTCTGCCCGGCAGCCAGTACCAAGCGCTGAACAGGAGCCGCCGCACATCGCGAGATTAGGCCGAGATCAGTCAACCGCGACGCCCTAGACCGAACCGTTCGCCTGCCCACCCACTAATCTGTCGGAGGTGGCGAGCCCCTTCCGCGCCCCGGCGGCCAGCGATTCGGTGCTGCGGCGCGGCGACTTCATCGCGCCGGTGCTCCACGAGATCCACCGGGTGATCGTCGGGCAGGACTACCTGGTCAACCGGCTCCTCATGGGCATGCTGTGCAACGGACACCTGCTCGTCGAAGGCGTCCCCGGGCTCGCCAAATCGCTCGCCGTGAAGACCCTCGCCGACACCATCGACGCCGACTTCAAGCGCATCCAGTTCACGCCGGATCTGCTCCCGGCCGATCTGAACGGCACGATGATCTACAACCCATCGACCCAGAGCTTCAGCCCCCGCCTTGGCCCGATCTTCACCGATCTCCTGCTCGCCGATGAGATCAACCGCGCCCCGCCCAAGGTGCAGAGCGCGCTCCTCGAGGCGATGCAGGAGCGTCAGGTCTCGATCGGTGGGCAGACCCATCCGCTCTCCGAGCTCTTCACTGTGCTCGCCACCCAGAACCCGATCGAGCACGAAGGCACCTATCGCCTGCCCGAAGCGCAGGTCGACCGTTTCATGATGAAGGTCGTCATCGGCTACCCCTCGCCGGACGAGGAGCGCGTGATCATGGATCGGAACACCATCGAAGACCCAGCGATCCCGCGAAAGCTCGCGACGCCAGCGGCGATCCAGGACGCGCGTGCGGCCGTCCGCCAGGTTCAGATGGACGACGCGATCAAGGACTACGTCGTTCGCATCGTGTTCGCGACCCGCGACCCGCAGGGGCCGAAGCTCGCGGACCTGAAGCCGCTCATCGCCTACGGCGTCTCGCCGCGGGCGACGATCTACGTCTCGCTCGCGGCGCGCGCGCACGCCTTCCTCGACGGCCGCGACTACGTGCTGCCCGACGACATCAAGGCGGTCGCCCTCGACGTCATGCGCCACCGGCTCATCGTCACCTATGAGGCGGAGGCGGAGGAGATCACACCCGAGATCGTCATCGGTCGCGTCCTCGACAACGTAGCGGTCCCCTAATGACCGCCGCGACGGCGCCGCAGCACGGGCAGGTCCCGCCGGAGGTCCTCCGCGTGGTGAAGCAGCTCGAGATCAAGGCGCGGATCCTCGCGGACGAGGCGCTCATGGGGACCTACCGCAGCGTGTTCCGCGGATCGGGACTCGACTTCGAAGAGGTCCGCGAGTACGAGCCCGGGGACGACATCCGCAGCATCGACTGGAACGTGACGGCCCGGATGAACACGCCGTACATCAAGAAGTACCGAGAGGAGCGCGAGCTCAACATCTATCTGGCGGTCGACGTCTCTTCGAGCGCGTGGTTCGGCACCGGAAGCCTCTCCAAGCGGGAGCTCGCCGCGGACGTCGCCGCGGTGCTTGCCGTGACCGCCCTGCACAACAACGACCGCGTCGGCCTCGTCCTGTTCGCGGATGGAGTCCGCGAGTTCATCCCGCCGGGCCAGGGACGTCATCACCTGCTCCACGTCATACGTCAGCTCCTGTTCGCCGAGCCGCGCCGCTCGCCGACCGAGATCGCGAGCGTCGCGGACTACCTCGCGAACGTGACGAAAAAGCGGAACGTGGTCTTCGTGGTCTCCGACTTCCTCGACGTCGACTTCGAGGCGCCACTCCGCGCGCTCGCCCACAAGCACGACGTCATCGCGCTCATCCTGAATGACCCGCGCGAGATCGAGCTGCCTTCGGTCGGGATCGTCGCGCTCGAGGACGCAGAGAGCGGTCGCGTCGGTTACGTCGACACATCCGATCCGACGGTGCGCGAGCGGTTCGGGCGGTCCGCGCGCGAGCGCCGGGCGCAGCGCCTCCGGGCTTTCAGCCGGATGGGCGTGGACCGCGTCGAGCTCTCGACGGACCGGCCGTACGTGCCGGCGCTGCTCGCGCTCTTCAACGCCCGGTCGAGGCGCAACTGATGCGCGTGCTGACCGCCGCGACCCTCTTCGTCGTCCTGTTCGGATCGCTCGCGGCGGCCGACGGGCCGGTGAGCGTGGCCGCGTCCGTCGACAAGCACGGCATCACCATCGGCGATCCGATCGGGCTCGTGCTCGTCGTCGAGACCGATCCGGGCTATCGCATCACCGACAGCGGCGTCGGCCGGATCATGGACGAGTTCGAGGTGCTCGAGGCGATCCCACCCCAGGTCACGAGGATCGCGGGCGACCGGACGCGCTACACCTTCCGCTACCGGGTCACGGCGTTCCGCGTCGGTGTTCTCGTCTTCCCGCCGATCAGCGTGGCGTACCAGTCAGCGGCGGGCGTGACCGGCGTCGCCCCTACCGCCGAGATACCGATCGTCGTAACGAGCGTCGTCCGGCCGGGCGAAGCCATCGACGACATCAAGCCCGCCAAGCCGCAGCTCCGCCTGCCCACAGCGGCGCCCCAGGTCCCGCAGCTCGCGATCCAGGTCGCGCTTGCGCTGGTCGTCCTCGTGATGCTCGCGGTCGTTATCTGGCAGACGCGCCGCACGGCCGGGCGGCGGCGAAAAGGCGCGGAGATGGACGAGGTCCTGCTCACGCCGGCGCAGCGCGCTCTCGCCGAGCTCAACCGCGTCGCGGCTCTCGGCCTGCCCGAGAAGGGCCGCTACGCCGAGCATTACACCCTTCTGTCGCGGACCCTCCGCGCCTATGTCCGCGACCGCTTCGGGCTCGCGGCGGGCGAGCGCACCCCGCGCGAGCTGCGTGAGGACATGCTCCGCGCGGGGATCGATCGCACCGAGATCGCGACGATCTACGAGATCCTGCGCGAGGGCGAGAGCGCTCGTTTCCATCATGCCGTCTCGTATCCCGCGCGCGCGCAGCACGCGGTCAGGTCGGCGCTCGACGCGATGCGACGAGCCGCGGTCGCCGAGCAGTACGAGCTCCTGAAGGGTCAGCCCTCGTGACCGACATCACGTCGCTCCGCTTCGCGGATCCGTGGCTCCTCGCGCTGCTGCTCGTTGTCGCCGGGGGTCTCGCGGTGAATGTCCTGCGCGCCCGGCGGCCCGGGACGGGCCTGCTCTTTCCCTCAGTCGGGCTCATCCCCGGAGGGCGGCCCGGCTGGCGCGTGCGCTGGCGATGGCTGCTCACTGTCCTCCGCGTCGCGGCCCTCACCGCGTTCGTCGTCGCGCTGGCACGTCCAGAGATCGTGCGCGCGTCGGTCGAGTCGGTCGCGGAAGGGATCGACATCGTCCTGGTCCTCGACACGTCGGGGTCCATGTCCGAACAGGGTTTCGGCGGCTCGTCCAAGATCGACGCGGTCAAGCGCGTCGTGAACGCCTTTCTCGGGGATCTTCGGAACGACCGTGTCGGCATCGTGATCTTCAGCGGCGAGGCCATCGTGCTCGGCCCGCCGACCTTCGATTACGCCGCTTCGCAGAAGCTCGTCGAGCCGATCGATACAGGTACGCTCACCGGCGGGACCGCGATCGGCACGGGCATCGCCACCGGCATCAACGTGCTTCGCGACTCGGATGCGAAGTCGAAGGTCCTGATCCTCCTGACGGACGGCGAGAACAACAGCGGAGACATCGCGCCACTCGACGCCGCGAATATGGCGAAGCTGCTCGGCGTACGCGTGTACACCATCGGCGCGATCACACTCGCCGCGACCGCCGATAAGGACCAGAGCTCCGACACGGTCGACGAGCTGCTCATGCGCAAGATCGCCGAGCAGACCGGGGGCCATTACTACAGCGTCTCGGATGAGAACTCGCTCGCCCAGGTGTACCGCGAGATCGAGTCGCTGGAAAAGTCCCACGTCGGGACGCGCGACTTCATCGACTATCAGGAGGCCCACCTCGGCGTTCTCGCCCTTGGGATCGCGCTCCTCTTCGTCGAGCTCGCTCTGGGCGCGACCGTATTCCGGAGGACCCCGTGAGGATCGGGCTCGCGCACCCGGAGCTCGCGCCGCTTCTCATCGCGGCGGCCCTGATCGTCGCGCTGTGCGCGCTGGCAATCGTCCGGCGGCGCCGCGCGCTCGCCGCGTTCGCGGGCCCGGGCGCGCGACTCGCATCGGCGAGCCCGGCGCGACAGATCGCGAAGGCGATCCTCGCAGGAGCGGCCTCGGTTCTCGTCGTCCTCGCGCTCGTCGGACCCCAGGTCGGCGAGGTCCCGCGCCGCACGGCGACGTCGAGACTCGACACGGTCATCGCGCTCGACGTCTCGCAGAGCATGGCCGTGCGCGACGTCGATATCGATCGGCTCCACGCCGCGCAGCGCGCGATCGAGCTCGTCGGACAGCAACTGAGCGGCGGGCGGGTGGGTCTCACGCTCTTTGCCGGCACGAGCGTCCTTCGCTACCCGCTGACCGCGGGCACCAAGATCGTCGGGCCCGCGCTCGACACATCCGGTCACGGTTTCCGAGTCCAGCCCGGCTCCTCGCTGCGCGCCGCGCTGCAGGGTGCCGCCGCGCAATTCCCGACCGCAGAGACCGGTGACCTTCGTGCACGGGCGATCGTCGTCATCTCCGACGGAGAGGATCCCGCACCCGACCTGCCGCCCCTCGATCCCTATCTCGCACGCGGGATCCACGTGTTCACCCTGGGCATCGGCACGCCCGAGGGCGGACCGGTTCCCGTGTACGACGTGAAGGGGGAGTTCGTGCAGATGCTCGTCGACGCCAACGGCGCGCAGGTCACGAGCCGCCTAGACGAAGCCCGTCTCGAGAGCCTCGCGGCCGCCGGGGGCGGGCGCTACGTCCACTTCGACGGCGACGCGGCGGCGAAGACCCTGACCGACGCACTGCGCGCGGTCGACACGGCAGGCGCCACGGTCGAAGGAGGGGTCAGCCCGGAAGACCGATATCAGTTTTTCCTTGGCCTCGCCCTCATCCTGCTCGTCGCGGACTGGCTCCTGAACGATCGCCGTGCCATGCCACGTCCGCGGGTCCCGCGCGGACGTCCGGCTCCCCGCCGCCGCATCATCGGCGCCACGACCGCCCTGCTCCTCCTGATCGTGGCCTGCGCGCCGCAGGATCCGATCGCGGACCAGCTCGACGCGGCGAACCAGGTGTTCACCCGCGATCCCGCCGGGGCGGTCACCCGATACCGCGAGCTACAGGCGAAGCGTCCGGCGGCGCCTGAGATCTCGATCGACCTCGGCAACGCCCTGGCGGCGCTCGGAGAGCACGACCGCGCCCTGGTCGAGTACGGCCGGGGCATCGACACCGCCAAAGGGGCGACCCGGGCGATCGCCTTTTACGACCGGGCGACCTCGCTCTTTCGGGCCGGCCGCATCCTCGATGCGCGTGCGGCATACGTCGAAGCCCTGCGCCTCGACCCGAACGATCGCGACGCGAAGTTCAACATCGAGCTCATCGACCGCATCCTCGGCCTGCTCCGTTCGCAGACAGCGACGCCGACGAGCTCGCCCGGTGCCTCTACTGAGTCGCCCGGGCGGCAGCAGCCGGCCGGATCGCCTCAACCGACGGCGCCCGCCGGGGGATCGGGCAACCCCACCGGGACTGCGGCGCCGGACGCCACCGGGCCGACGAGCGCGACCCAGGCCGAATCGGTCCAGAGCGCGCTCACCAACTTCCGGCGGGACCTGACCGCGGAGGAGGCGCTGCGTCTTCTGGATGCGCTCCGCGGCGAGCAGCGCGGCTTGCCGGCGCTCCTCGAAGGCACGGGTGTGCGTCGAGGCGGTAACGTGGACGTGCCGTATTGAGCTAGGACCGCATGCTGGTTTGGGTCCTGCTGTTGGGGGCGGCGGGTGGCCGTTGGGGGGGAACGATGCGAATCGATCTGAACGCGAAAGTCAGGACGAGCGACGGGCATGAGGCGGGAAAGATTCATCGGGTGCTCGTCGATCCGGGGACGGAGCGCATTACCGGTTTCGTGGTGAGCACCCGCCGTCTGCTCGGCCGCGACGTGATCGTGGGCGAGGACGCGTTCGCGGAAACGTCGCCCGACAGCGAAACGATCACGCTGAATTTGACCAAGAGGGAGCTCGACACCCAGCCGAGCTTCGAGGAGGAGGACTTCGTCACTCCGCCCGACGGCTGGTCGGGACCCAACATCGGCTACGCGATTCCTGCCGAGTCCTTCTTGTGGCCCGTCGATTCCGCGTTCGCCGATGTGGGCGAGCGGTCGCGGCCATCGATCAAGAAGGGCGACACCGTGAAGGACCGCGACGGCGACGTCGTCGGTACCGTCGACGACATCCGCTTCGATGAGAAGACAGGTGACGTCCTGAGCTTGACGGTGAGAGCTGGTGCGGGCCTGGAACGTCTCTTCGGCGGCGGGAAAGTCGCCGAGATCTTGCGTGGGGACATCCTGCGCATTGCCCAGGATGAGGTGCGACTCGCGATCGACCGCGAGGAGATCATCGCGAAGGAGCACGAGACCGGTAGTCGTTAGCGCGACCCGTAGCAGACCTGCGCGACAAAAGGTGTCGCCAGAAGCAGACCGGTGATGAGCGCCACGATCACGACCATCCGAACGATCGGGTTGTCCTCGCGCACGTCCTGCACGGGCTCCTCCAGGATTTCGCGGGCCTGCCCTTCCTCGAAGTCGGGCACGTAGATGAGCCACCGGCCGCCGGTCGTCGCGCTCCAGATCGGGAAGCGAAAGCCGGACTGGTCGGGTGCGATCCGCGGGTGCAGGCGTTCAGCCCGCAGGGCGGACGCCGCGACCTCCGCGTCCATGCGGTTAGGCGCGAAATGCACCGCCACCTCGCTCACGATCCGGTCACGGCCGTAACGGCGATCCGGATCGCCGCGAGGATCACCACGACGGACAGGATCGCGAGCAGCGCGCGCGGCTGCGTGCGCACGCTCACCGCGGCGCCGACCGGCGAGGCCACGAGCGCGGAGACGAAGACGATCGCCGCAAGCGGAGGATCGATCTGCGCGGTCGCGGCCTTTCCGACGAGCGCGGCGGCCGCGGCGAACAGGCCGATCCCGAGCGACGAACCGATCGCGATGCGCGGCGGCACGCGCAGGACGTAGACGAGCGCGGCGATGATGAACGCGATGCCCCCGATTCCGACGATGCCACCGAAGAACCCGAGGACGAGCGCGATGGGTATCGCGAGCCGTGGATCGGCGTGGACGTGCTGGGCGCTCTCGTGCCGCGGTGTGACCGGCAGCAGCAGCATCACGGCCCCTGCGAAAGCGAGGATCGCGAAGATGAGGAGGATGACGTTGTCCGGGGTGTCGCGAGACACGAACGCACCGACGAGCGAGGAGAGCGCGCTCGGCGGTCCCATGAGCCACACCAGGCGCGGCGACACGTTGCCATAGGCGCGGTGACGGATCGTTCCCAGCACGCTCCCCGAGATCGCCTGGACGATGGTGAGGCCCGTCACGATCTTCACCGGGATGGCTGCGCCACCGAGGAGCGGCGGGAGGTACAGGAGGAGCGGCGTCAGCACGAGGCCGCCGCCGATCCCGAGCAGCCCCGAGAGGAACGACGCCACCAGCCCGGCGATCGCGGTGACGGCCCCTTCCGGCATCCGCATCTATATAAAGGAGTGATGCGGCTTGCGCTGGCCGTCGTTCTTGTGCTTGTCGGATGCGGGCCGATCGACGGGCGACCCGAGCGCACGTTCGCATACCTGTCCACGACTTCGCCTTCGGCGACGGCGACTACCTCGGCGGTCGCCGCGTGGCGGCGTATCGCCGACATCCCGACGCCGCGGAGCGAGGTCGCGGCCGCAGTATTTCGCGGTGTCGTCTACGTCGTGGGCGGCTTCGGCGGCGGCAACGTCGTCGAGACCTACGCCGGCGATCGCTGGTCCGCGGCCGCGCCATACCCCATCTCCGTCGATCACGCGATGGCCGCGGGGATCGACGTCGCTCAGACGCCGGGCCTCTACGTTTTCGGTGGGAACGTCAGTGGTGCCGCGGTCGCGCGATCGTTCCGCCTCATCGGAGAAGCGGGCTGGCGCGAGATCGCGCCGATGCCCGCGCCGCGCTCGCAGGGCGCGGCCGTCGCGCTTGGCGGCAAGGTCTACATCGTCGGCGGTGCAGCGAACGATCGCCTCGTGAGCCCCACCTACGTGTACGACGTCGCCACGGATCGGTGGAGCACCGCTGCGGCGCTGCCGACGCCGCGTGACCATCTCGCGGCGGTCGCGTTCGCGGGACGCCTCTGCGCGATCGGCGGGCGCAGGCTCTCGCTGGTGCAGAACCTCGCGAGCTTCGAGTGCTACGACCCCGGCCGCGACGCGTGGCAGGCGATGCCCGACGCTCCGACCGCGCGCGGCGGGATCGGGGCGGCGGTCGTCGGCGAACGGATCTTCGTGGCCGGCGGCGAGCAGCCGATCGGCACGTTCAAGGAGCTCGACGTGTTCGACTCGGGCTCGGCGAAATGGTCGCGCGGGGCCGACCTTCCGACCCCGCGACACGGCGTCGGTGTCGTCGCCGTGGGCGGCACCATCTACGTGATGAGCGGCGGTCCGACGCCGGGCGTGAGCCAGACCGCGGTGTGCGAAGCGCTGGACGTTCGCTAGCATCTGCACTCGATCACGTCGGGGGAGGTCCGCGATGAGGGCTCGTCTGTCCGCGCTCGCAGCCGCTGTCGCCGTGCTGCTGGCCGCGTGCGGCGGCACAACAACTCCGGGTGCGCAGCCGTCTCCGTCGGCATCCGCGGGTCCGAAGGCGGACCTCAAGGTGGGTCTCGCGATCTCGCTGACCGGCGCGGCGAACATCTATGGCCCCGCCCAGCAGAAGGGCGCGCAGCTCGCGGTGGACCAGATCAACACCGCCGGCGGGATCAACGGCGCGAAGGTCGCACTCGTCGTCGAGGACGATGCGTCTGCCCGCGACCAGGGCATCACCGTGTTCCGCAAGCTCATCAACGAGGACAAGGTCGTGGCGATCCTCGGGCCGACGCTCTCGGGCGTCGCGGCGGGTGCGCACCCGGTCGCGCAGCAGGCCGGTGTACCGGTCATCGCGATCTCGAACACCGGGGTCGGCATCGTGGGCAAGTGCGACTATGGCCCGTGCGACTGGATCTTCCGGGCGTCCCTGGGCGAGGAGACGGCACTGCCGGCTGCGCTCAAGGCCGCGAAGGACAAGCTCGCTCTCAAGAAGGTCGTCCTCATGTTCGAGAGCGATCAGAAGTTCGCCGCCGACGGCGCGCAGATCTTCAAGAAAGCCGCAGCGGACAACGGCATCACCATCGCGCGCACGATCCCGTACAAGACCGCGGACGTCGATTTCTCGGCCTTCGTTACGCAGGCCAAAGGCGAGAGCCCCGACGCGATCCTCGCATCCGGGCTTGCCGGCACCGCATCGAAGGTGCTCATCGAGGTGGGGAAGCAGTTCCCGCAGGGTCTCCGCGTCGTCGGCTCGAACGGCTTCAACTCGCCGGCCGTGATCACCGCGGCCGGTGCCGCCGCGCCGAACATGATCGTCGGCACGGCGTGGAACAAGGCGTCGACCGACAAGGCCAACGCCGACTTCGTGAAGGCGTTCAAGGAGAAGAACTCGGCCGACCCGGATCAGTTCGCGGCGCAGGCGTACACCGCGATGATCGTGCTGGCCGATGCGATGAAGCGCTCCGGCAACGCCACCGACAAGGCGGCGCTGAAAAAGGCGCTCGAGGGCACGAAGGACCTGGCGACGCCCCTCGGCGCTTTCAGCTTCACCCCGGACCACGACGTGAAACAGCCGGTCTTCGTGATGACCGTGAAGGACGGTGCGTTCGTTCCGTTCAACTAAACCTTTAGCCTGACGCGCGTTGGCCGAGCAGCTCTATAACGCGATCTTCGTCGGCAGCATCTACGCGCTGTTCGCCGTCGGCTTCGCGCTCGTGTTCTCCGTCCTAGACATCCTGAATCTCGCGCATCCGGTCGTGTTCATGCTCGGCGCGTTCGTCGCGCTGTTCTTCATGTCGACGTTCGGCGCTCCGGCGGCGCTCGCGGCAGTCATGGCGTTCGCGGTGACCGGGGTCTTCGGGATCTTTCTTGACCGCGTCGCCTTCGCTCCGCTGCGCCGGCGCGGGGCGCCACCGCTCTCGGCGATGATCTCGAGCCTCGGGTTCGCGATCGTCGTGATCAGGCTCATGGAGCTCCGCTACGGGCCCGATCTCACGAGTTATCCGACCGGCAGCCTGCCGCAGACCGAGGTCCAGATCGGCGATGCTCGCCTGGACCTCCTGCGACTTCTCGTCATCGGGCTCGCGATCCTGCTGATGGCGGGGCTCACCTATCTCGTCCGCGCAACGCAGCTCGGACGCGACATCCGTGCACTCGCGGAAAACCCGCGGGCCGCGCGTCTGCTGGGTGTGGACGTCGACCGCGCGATCGCCGCGACGTTTTTCATCTCATCCGGACTCGGCGGTGTCGCCGGCGCTCTGCTCGGCTTCGCGTACAACGCGATCTATCCCCAGATGGGGACACCGTACGAGCTCAAGGCGTTCACGGTCATGGTCGTCGGCGGGATGGGCAGCCTTCCCGGGGCGGTGCTCGGCGCGTACATCCTCGGGATCGGCGAGATCGCGGCCCTCGTCTTCCTGCCCGCCGATCTCGCGGAGCTCCGCGACGCGCTGGCGTTCGGCCTCCTGTTCCTCGTGCTGGTAATCCGGCCGCGCGGCCTTCTCGGCCACCCCATCGCGGACCGCGCGTAGTGGACGCGCTCGGCGACTTCCTCCGCGTCTACCAGACGACGATCGGCGTCATCGGCATCAATGCGCTTCTCGCGCTGTCGGTGTGGATCACGCTCTACGCGGGACAGCTCACCCTCGGCAACGCCGCGTTCATGGCGGTGGGCGCATACGCCTCCGCGCTGCTCGGGATGCGCCTCGGCGTGCCTCTTCCGCTGGGGCTCGCCCTCGGTGCGCTCCTCTCCGCCGCGCTCGCGCTGCCCCTGGGCCTCGCGGTCTTCCGCCTCCGCGGCGTGTACCTCGCGATCGCGACGATCGGATTCGGCGAGGTCGTGCGCGTCGTTCTCCTGACGCTGCCTTTCACCGGGAAAGCGCTCGGACTCAACGGCATTCCGCCGATCACCGAGCTCTGGCATATCTACCTATCGCTCGTCGTCGTCGCCTACGTGCTGTGGCGAGTGCAAGGCTCGACCGTCGGCCGCGCCTGGGCCGCGATCCGCGAAGACGAGGTCGCGGCGGCGAGCCAGGGCATCGCCATCCGCCGCTACAAGCTCGCCGCGTTCATCGCCGGCGCGGCCATCGCGGCCTGGGCCGGCGGCCTCTCCGCGCACCTTAACTTTTCGATCGAGCCGGGAGACTTTGGCTTCACGCGCGCGGTCCAGATCCTCGTTTTCGCGGTCGTCGGCAGCACCCCCAGCGTCGCGGGCCCGATCTTCGGCGCGACGCTCCTCACAGCTCTTCCCGAGATCCTGCGTCCGCTGAAGGAGTACCGCGACATCTTCGCCGGCCTGATCTTGATGGGAGTGATCATCTACCTGCCACGCGGCCTCGTGACGCTCATCGAGCTTCGCAAGACGCGGCGCCTCCAGGAGATCGGAGCGGCGGATGTTGCTTGAGTGCGAGCGCATCTCGAGGCGCTTCGGCGGAGTGCACGCGGTCGCCGACGTCGACCTCGCGGTCGCACCAGGTCAGGTGTTCGGGCTCATCGGCCCGAACGGCGCCGGCAAGACGACCCTCGTGAATCTCATCAGCGGCCACCTCCGCGTCGACAGCGGCGCGATCCGGTTCGCCGGCGCGGACGTCACGCGTCTCGCGCCGCACGAGCTCAGCGTGCGGGGCGTCGCGCGCACGTTCCAGGGCGTCCGGCTCTTCAAAGGCCTCAGCGCCTTGGAGAACGTGCTCGTCGGACGCCATGCCCGAATGCGGTCGGACGTCCTGCGACGGCTCTGGCCTCGCGGCGCGCCGGATCGTCTCGACCGCGAGCGAGCCGGGCTCCTGCTGGAGCGCGTCGGACTGACGCGGCCGTACGCGCTCGCCGGTGGGCTCGCCTACGGAGACCAACGTCGCCTCGAGATCGCCCGTGCCCTCGCCTCCGAGCCGCGACTCCTCATCCTTGACGAGCCCGCCGCCGGGATGAACCTCGCGGAGTCAACGCGCCTTCGCGATCTGATGCGGGCGCTCGTCGCCGAAGGCCTGACGATCGTCCTGATCGAGCACGACGTGCGGCTCGTGATGGACACCTGCGAGCGCGTCGCCGTCCTCAACTTCGGCCGCAAGATCGCGGAGGGCCCGCCCGCCGAAATACAGGCGAGCAGAGCGGTGCGCGAGGCGTATCTCGGCACCGAGGACGTCGCGTGAGCCCGGCGCTCCTCGAGGTCGAGGACCTTCGCGTCCGCTACGGGGCGGTAGAGGCGCTGCACGGCGTGTCGTTCGCGGCGAACGCGGGGGAGGTGACCGCGCTCATCGGCGCGAACGGGGCGGGGAAGTCGAGCACGCTCGCCGCGATCAGCGGCGTCGTGCCGGCCGGCGGCCGCATCCGTTTCGACGGCCGTGACATCGCGGGCGCACCGCCACATGCGATCGTTCGCGCCGGCATCGCGCAGGTGCCCGAAGGCCGCGAGATCCTCGCCCGCATGAGCGTCGAAGAGAACCTGCTCATGGGCCTCCGCGGCCGTGACCGTTCGGACCTCGCATCGGCGTACGAGCGGTTCCCGATCTTGAGCGAGCGCCGCGCCCTCCTCGCTGGGAGCCTCTCGGGCGGCGAGCAGCAGATGCTCGCGATCGCGCGGGCCCTCCTCGCGCGGCCCCGGCTGCTCCTGCTCGATGAGCCGTCGCTCGGCCTCGCTCCGTTGATCGTGAAACGGGTTTTCGAAACGCTCGCCGACCTCAAGCGCCAGGGCGTCACCATGCTGCTCGTCGAGCAGAACGCCTTACGTGCGCTTCGGCTCGCAGACCGCGCGTACGTGATGGATCTCGGTCGGATCGTGATGACCGGAACGGGTGGAGAGCTGCTGCGCGACGAGGGCGTCGCGCGCACGTATCTGGGCGGCTGACTCCGCATCAGTTGCCCAGGTCGGTTGCTTGGCGGTCCCTGAGCCTCGAGGTCCCGCCGGAGCGCAGGTGCGCCACGGTCGACGCAGCGCTCCCGACGGTCCTCGAGCGAGATCGGCAGACAGGTTCCTCTCGACGCATCGGGTTGTAGGTTGAGGGGCCGATGGACGTGCTGCTCGGGCTTGCAGGCGAGTCTGCCCTCCTCCCGAGCCGCATCCAGATGGCGTTCACGCTCGCGACGCACGTCCTCTTGGTACCGCTTGGCGTGGCGTTTCCGACGCTGACGCTCGTCATGGAAGGGATCGGTATCGCCCGCAATGACCCCGTCGCGCTGCGAATCGCGCGCCGATGGTCCGTTGTGATGGCCGTGCAGTTCGCTGTCGGAGCCGTCACGGGAACCATCCTTTCCTTTGAGTTCGGCATCTTGTGGCCGCGCCTGATGGGGCGATTCGGTGCCGCTCTGGGCCTGGGCTTCGCGATCGAAGGACTCGCCTTCTTCCTCGAAGCCATCTTCATTGGCATCTACCTGTACGGCTGGAAGCGTCTTGCGCCGAAGACGCATTTCCTGCTCGGACTGGTGCTTCCGCCGTCGGGCGTTCTCGGCACCTTCGCCGTGCTCTCCGCCAACTCGTTCATGAACACGCCAGCCGGAATTACGGTCCTTGAGGGCCGCGTTATCGACATCGACGCCGCCGCGACGCTGTTCACGGAGTCGATTGGCTACGAGTTCTGGCATTTCATGGTCGCGCTCTACATGACCGCGGGCTTCGCCGTCGCGTCGGTGTACGCGGTCGGGTGGCTGCGTGGCCGGCGTGATCACTATCAGCGCCTTGCCTTCGCGGTGCCTTTCACGATCGCGGCCGCGCTGACGCCGGTGCAGCTCGTCGTCGGCGATCTGTCGGCGCGGGCGCTGGTCGAAGACCAGCAGGCCAAGTTCGCGGCCATGGAGATCACCTGGGCGACCCGCGATCACAACCCCGAGGTGATCGGTGGCGTGATCGATGATTCGGGCCAGATTCATTTCGGGGTCGTAGTGCCGGAACTCGATTCACTGCTGGTCGGCTATTCGCCGAACGCTGTCATCCGTGGTCTGTCGACCTTTGCCGTTGACGCGAGGCCGACGATCGTCGAAGCCAACATCACGCACCTCGCCTTCGACGTCATGGTCGGTCTCGGCCTGGTGGGTGCGGCGCTCGCAAGCTCGTACTTCTGGGTCCTGGCCCGGCGCCGTCGCCTTCCCGAGGGGGTCTGGTTCTACCGGCTCGCGGCGTGCGCGGGGGTCGGTTGTTACGTCGCGGTCGAGATGGGCTGGATCACGACCGAGGTCGGCCGCCAACCCTGGATCGTCTACGGGCTGATGCGCGTGTCGGACGCGGTCACCGACGCGCCTGCGTCTTACGTGTGGACGATGCTCGCCACTCTGGTCGTGGTCTACGCACTGCTCGCATACTTCTTCGTCACGCTCCTGGTGAAGCTCGCCGCCCGCTGGCGCCGGGAGGATCTGGCACCTGAGGTAGGCGCGCCGTACGGTCCCCGGCCGGAGAGGCTCGAAGCTCGTGGCTGACCTGATCGCGTTGGTCCTGCTGCTCGCGATCACCGCGTACAGCACCGCCGGCGGCGTCGACTTTGGAGCTGGGATCTGGGACCTGCTGGCGGGAACGAGTTCTCGAGGTCGCCAGGCACGTGCCCTGATCGACCACGCGATGGCGCCCGTCTGGGAAGTCAACAACGTCTGGCTTGTGCTCTCCATCGTCCTGTGCTGGACGGCGTTTCCGTCCCTCTTCGAGGCCACCTTCTCGAGTCTCTATCCGCTTTTCACCCTCGCGTTGCTCGGCCTGATCCTCCGTGGAGCGTTCTTCGCTTTTCGCCACGTCGCCGACGACCCTCGGTCGCATCGCATCGCTGACGTGGTGTTCGGCGTGTCCTCGGTACTCACCCCGTTCTTCTTTGCCGCGTCGTTGGGGGCGATCGCGTCGGGTCGCGTCGGCTCAGGAACGCCGCTGGAAGCGTCGTTCAATCCGATGACGGTCGCTTTCGGAGTCGTCTCGGTGGCAGCGACCGCGTTCAGCGGCGCGTCATTCCTGGTGGGTGACGCTCGTCGCTACGAAGCGCCGGAGATGGTCGCGTATTTTCAGCGACGGGTGGTCGCGGCGGGCACGGCGCTGATCGCGACGGGGACGGGGGCGCTGATCGTCATTGCCTCCCAAGCGCCATCCCTGCTGCGTTCGATGTTGACTGGACCAGGCTTGCCGTTCGCGCTGCTGACAATGGTGCTCACTCCCGTGGTGACGGCGCTGGTCTGGCGCGGCATCTTCCGGTGGTATCGCATCTCGACCGTCGCCGCGGTCGGCTCGCTGGTGTTCGCGTGGGGCTTCGCGCAGGCGCCGTACCTGCTGCCCGACCGGCTGACCATCGCTCAGGCGATCGCGCCACCGGCGACGCAATTTGTGCTCCTGCTTGTCGCGGCGGGTGTTGTAATCCTTGCCGTCCCAGCGATGGGCGTGCTGTATTACCTGGACCAGAGAAGCACGCTGGAATCTCCACAAGCCTGATCATCCGATCAGCCGCCTGCAGGTGACTGACTCTCGGTGAGAAGGTTGCACGAGTAGCATTTCGCGCCGGCGTGCTTTGGGCGGAAATGACGTCGACTGAGATCGCGCGCGCGGCGCGTTCGCATCCGCTGGCCATCCTGCCGCTCGGCTGCACCGAACAGCACGCTGCGCATCTCCCGGTCGATGCCGACACGTACCAGGTCGAGCGCCTCGTCCGCGATGGCAGCACGCTCGCGCGAGAGCGTCACGGCGTCGAGGCCATCGTTCTCCCGACGCTGCCGTACGGTTCCGCCGCCGAGCATTTCGGTTTCGCGGGAACCATCAGCGTGCCGAGCGAGCTCTACATCGGATTGGTGAAGCACGTGCTGACGAGCGCGATCGAGAGCGGCTTCGACCGGCTTGGGGTGGTCCGCGGCTGCACCGGGCATTGGGTCGTCCCGGGCGCGCTCTGGGACCTGAAGACCGAGACGCGGCGTACTGGTCGCACCGTCACCATCCACGACCTCACGATGGACGCGGAGTATCGCGCGCTCAAAGAGAAGCACCTTCCTGCGGCGCCGGGCGGTCATGCGGGCGCGATGGAGACCTCGTTGCTGCTCGCCGGGCGACCCGAGCTGGTCCACACGGACGCGATCGTCGCTCCGACGCTGCGGTCGTTCCCTGAGCGCTACGTAGACGCGGGCGAAGTCTTCCTGTTCGACGAGGCGACGAGCACCGGAGCGCTCGGCGATCCCAGCGCCGCATCGGCGGAGGTCGGCGACCGCCTTTGGACGGATCTCGTCGCGAGGTTCGCCGATCGCCTGAAGCTCGTCGCCGAACAGGACCGCGCGCTCGGCCGGATGTAGGGACCGCGTCTCTACGCGGCCGTCGCGACCTTTTCGCGCACGACGGGCGCGACGCGATCCGCGATCAGCTCGATGGCGCTCATGAGGTTCGGATGAGATAGAGACGAGCCGTTCATCATGAACGTAAGGCGCGAGATGCCGCCCAGCGCTTCACTGTGTCGCACGATCTTCGCGGCGACCTCGTCGGGACTGCCGACGAGCAGCGCGCCGTTCGGTGTGAGCTGAGCCTCGAACTGAGCACGAGTCATGGACCCCCATCCGCGCTCCTTCCCCACGGTATTGATAGCGCGGGCGTATCCCGGGAAGAAGTCGTCGGCGGCCTGCCGGGATGTCTCCGCGACGTATCCCAGACTGTGAACACCGACCTTCAGTCGATCGGGCGAGAACCCGGCCCGGCGGCCGGCTTCTCGATAGAGGTCGACGAGAGGTCGGAAGCGCCGCGTTTCACCACCGATGATCGCGACCATCAACGGAAGGCCGAGCGCGCCGGCGCGAACGAAGGATTCCGGCGTGCCGCCGACACCCACCCAGATTGGCAGCGGGTCCTGGACCGGCCTCGGATAGACGCCCTGCCCGGTCAATGGCGCTCGGTGCTTTCCGGCCCAGCGCACGTGCTCGTTCTCGCGGATCTCGAGCAAGAGATCGAGCTTTTCCGCGAAGAGCGAGTCGTAGTCGTCCAGATCGAGACCGAAGAGCGGAAATGCCTCGATGAACGAGCCGCGGCCGACGACCATCTCGGCGCGGCCCCGCGAGATGAGGTCGAGAGTCGCGAATTCCTGGAACAATCGCACCGGATCAGCGGCACTGAGGACCGCCACGGCGCTCGTGAGGCGAATTCGCTTCGTGCGCGCCGCAGCGGCCGCGAGGATCACCGCGGGAGCGGAATCGAGGAACTCCTTGCGGTGGTGCTCGCCGATACCGAACACGTCGAGCCCAGCCTGGTCGGCATGTTCGATCTCATCGAGTAGATCAGCCAGACGGTCCTGCGGACTCACCGCGATGCTCGTCTCGCCGATCGCCGCCGCGAAGCTGTCGACGCCTATTTCCATTTCGTAGGCCAGAACAGCGGCCCTCGCTCGATTGTTCCGCCGTCAACCGGCATCTGTAGATGACGCGACCGGCTCATGAAGCAGCGATGTCCCTCCGCCGACCAGGTCAGGCGAGCCAGAACGAGGCTCAACAACCGCTCAAGGCAATGTCAACCGCGGTGTCCGTTGATACGGACGCCCGGCCTGAGCCGACGGTGGGAGGAGAAACATGAAACGAGTTGCGGTCGCCTTCGCCGCGAGCATCGTGCTGACGCTCGCGACGGCATTGCCAATTCGCGCGGATGGTCTGACTCTCGCGACGGTCAGCTGCAGCGACGGAAGCAGCTTCAGCGCGAGCGTCGATGCCGACACGCTGACCGGACTTCAGCAAGCGATCGAAGCGATGACGCTCTATCCGGCTGGGCTGAGCTGCACGCTCGGCACCGCGCCGCTCCTCACCGCCCTCGGCGTCGCCTCCGCGTGGACCGCGACGGGGTTCGTCGTAGGCGGGGGGCGCTTCCAGATGGATTGCCCGAGCGGCGGCGGGACGTTCTGGACGAACTTCGGCCTCAGCGCGCACAACGTGGACGGAACGACCACCGGCGCCGTGGACAGTGGCACCTTCAACCTCGCGATCCCCGACGGCCCGACTCAGTGCGTCGGCCCGAGCAACTTCACCTCGAAGCCGAACTGTCTGATCATCAGCGATGAGCCCCCGGGGCCGCCGTCATCCGCCTGGTTCGCGTGGCTCAACGCGACCGTCAGCCAGGTGCAGGGCGATTTCTTCACGAACGTTGCCGGGCTCCGGCCGGGAGGCGACGCCGGCGCCGCGGTCAAGGACACCGGCAATCCGGGTCACCAAACGATCGGACCCGATCGGATCGCACCTCGCCCGTTCAAAACCTCCTGCTCCACCACCGGGGACCCGGCTCCCGACGCGACCTTCGGTTGGCACGACGTACTGAACGGAAACATCACGATCCACCCCCAGTCGCAGCTCTAAGAAGTCCGGCGAGAGGCGAAAGGGCGGCCACCCGGCCGCCCTTCGCTTTGGCTAGCGACCGGCCTTCTGACTTCAGTCCGGCTCGAGGACTTCCGTCGCGGCTTGATATGTCCCGAGCGGCTGGATCCATTCGCAGCACGTGCGCATGAGCGCGAGTGCCTCCTTCGCGGGCCAGGCTGTTGGATCGCCCTCGAAGTCGAGATAGAAGACGTAATCCCACGGGGCGGCGCGGCTCGGGCGCGACTCGATCTTGCTGAGCTGGATCCACGCCGTCGCGAATGGCTGGAGCGAACGCACGAGCGCCCCGGGGAGGTTCGCGGTCTTGTAGACGAGGCTCGTCTTGGTCGGTCCCTTGCGCAGCGCCGCGGGAATGAGGCTGGCCACCTCGCGATCGCCTTCCGAAGCCACCGCGAAAAAACGGGTGAAGTTGTCGCTCGACGTCTCGATCGAGTCCTCGAGCACTTCGAGCCCGTAGCGCTCGGCGGCCCGACGGCTGGCGACCGCCGCGACCGCCGCGTCCTTCGCCTCGGCGACCTCGGCAGCGGCGCCGGCGGTGTCGAACGCGACCTCGGGCCGGATGTCGTACCGGCGCAGGAAGTCCTCGACCTGTGCGAGGGCCTGCGGGTGCGATCGCGCGACGCGCACGCCGTCGAGACGCGAGCCCGGCACTCCGAGAAGGCAGTGGCGGACCCGAACAATCGTCTCCGCCACGACCTTGGCGCCGGTGTGCTGGCGCAGGAGGTCGTAGACGTCGGCGACGGACCCGGCGTGCGTGTTCTCGACAGGGACGACCGCGGCGTCGGCCACGTGCGTTTCGAGCGCGGCGAAGACCTCGGCGAACGTGCGGCGAGGGAGGAGGGTCGCTCCCGGGAAGAGCGCCGCCGCGGCCGCCTCCGAGAACGCGCCGGCGAGGCCCTGGTAGGCGACGGCGGTCAGCGATACACCGCCGTGCGCCACTCGGGATGGCGCTTGTCGTCGCCATGCGCGATGCCGAAGTAGACCTCGCCGATCTTCTTCGCGATCGGTCCGATCTCGCCGTCGCCCACGACGCGTCCGTCGATCTTCACGCACGGCGCGACCTGCGCGCCGGTGCCGCAGAAGAAGACTTCCTCGGCGACATACAGCTCGGTGCGGTCGATCTGGCGCTCCTCAACGACGATGCCCAGCTCAGCCGCGACCCGGAGGATCGAGTCGCGCGTGATGCCCTCGAGGATGTCTTCGGTCACGGGCGGCGTGATCAGCGCCCCGTCGCGGACCACGAAGATGTTCGCGCCGCCGCCTTCGGAGACGTGTCCGTCGGCGGTGAGGAAGATCGCCTCGTCAGCGTTGAAGTCGTGGGCCTCGTCCACCGCGAGCGCGGTGTTGATGTACGCGCCGGTCAGCTTGCCCCGCGCCGGGATCGCATCGTCGGAGGTGCGACGCCAGCTCGCGGTGCGCGCGGCAAGACCCCCGGTGGGGAGATACGCGCCGAGCGGGAACGCGTACATACCGAAGCCGTCACGGATCCCCTGAAGCGCGACCTTCACCGAGCGCGCGGCCTTGAACGCGAGCGGTCGTATGTACACGTCGCTCTTGAAGCCGTTCTTTCGAAGAAGCTCGAGCGCCAGCTCGGAGAGCGCCTCGGGCTCGCCGGGGAGCGCGATGCGCATGATCCGTACCGAGCGGGCCATTCGCTCGAAGTGCTCGCGCAACCGGAACACGTAGAGCTGCTCCTGAGACGGGTTCCAGTAAGCGCGGATGCCTTCGAATACGCCGGTCCCGTACTGCAGAGCGTGCGTCGCGATGGAGACCTTCGCGTCGGCGAGCGCGGTGAACTTTCCGTCGAGGTACGCGATGCCGGTCTCGGCGATCTCCTGTCCGACCGCCACGACTTCGTTCAACCGCTGCTGCACCGTGCTCGCCATGACGCACCTCCCGAAGGAAAAGACCCCCCGATCTTAGGTCACACGCGACCGATCACTTCTTCGCGGTTCCACACGCGGCGCGCGATCTCGAGCGCCAGGATGTCCATGAGGACGAGCCCGACGCCGAGCGCGAGGAGCGGCCAGCCCTCGCCCAGCTGCGAAGCGATGAATCCCAGGGCGGCGAAGACCGCGGCCGAGAGCGCGATGACGAGCCCGGCGATCTGCTGCGCGGCGCGGCTCGATTTCACACGCGCGGCGACGATCATCGTGATGCTGCCGGTGGTGACGAGGTACAGAAGCGACACCACGAGTACCGCGTAGAGGAGCTCCGGCGTCAGCACGCGCGCCACGCGCTCGGCGCCGTAGCGGTTCGCGGCGAGCGCGTACGCCGCGGTGAGCGTCACGACACACGCGACCATCACGGGCACGACCATACCCACGAGCTTGCCGAGGACAATGTCGAAGTCGCGTATCGGCGCGGCGAGGAGGGGGACCAGCGTGCCGTTCTCCTTCTCGGTGGAGAACGTGGCGGCGATGAGCGCGACGCCCGAGAGCGCCGGGAAGAAGACGCTCTGCAGCGCGAGCCCGATGAGCGTTACATCGCCCGCCGCTCCGGGCGGGATGCCGCGATTCGAGACCACGAAGAAGAGCGGGATCACGACGAAGAGCCCCGTCCGGAGCAGCGAGGTGCGGTCCAAAAACACTTCCCAGCGGATCTCGCGCCACGCGATCAGCCACCACTTCACCGGCGCGCCTCCGCCATGATGCTGAGGTACGCGTCCTCGAGCGAGCGCTCCTCCGCCGCGAGCGTGATGACGCGGACTCCTGCGTCGAGCAGGGCGCGGAGCGCGGTTGGATTGACCACCGCGGGATCGTCCGCCGGGAACCGCAAGGCGGTCAGTCCATCCCGTGCGCTCGCGCTTTCCGCTTCGATGCCCGCTCGGCGGAGAGCGTCGCGCGCCGTCTCGGCGTCGCCGGCGAAGGCCACGGTGTAGCTCGGCCGGCCCGCCGCGCGGACGTCCGCGGTCGCGCCGATCCGCAGCACCTTCCCCCTGTAAAGGACGACCACGCGGTCGGCGATCCGCTGCGCCTCGTCGAGGTCGTGCGTCGTGAGAAGGATCGCGCGATGCCGAGCGCGGAGCGAGACGATGAATCCGCGCAGCATCTGCGACATCTCGGGGTCGAGCGCGGTCGCCGGCTCGTCGAGGAGCAGGACCGGCGGATCATGCACCAGCGCTCTCGCGATGGCCACCTTCTGACGCATGCCCCGCGAGAACGTCCCGAGCTTGCGGTCGAGGACGTCGTCGAGCCCGAGGAGCTTCGCGAGCTCGGCAGCGCGCACGTCGGGATGGGCGACGTCATAGAGGCGCGCGAAGAAGCCGAGGTAGCGCCGGAGCGGCATGCGCTCGTAGAGCGACGGCTGGTCGGTGACGAAGCCGCACCGCGCACGGACGGCGTTCGCGTCCTTTCTGACCGACACGCCATCGACGAGGACCTCGCCCTCGCTCGGCGCGAGGATGCCGCCGATGATGCGGCTCGCGGTCGTCTTGCCGGCACCGTTCGGGCCGAGGAGCGCCACGATCTCGCCGGGGTGGACCTGGAACGACACGTCTTCGAGCGCAAGCGTTCCCTCGAACCGGCGCGTGAGCTGGCGTACGTCGATCACGCGTCGAGCATACGGGGGACATGCGGTAGCGTTTCTCGTCGGTGGACGTGGCACTCTCGCTTCATCGTCAGATCGGGTGGGCCCTCGTGTACTACTACACGGCCGTCGGGCTCTGGGGCCTTTTTCTCGGCTTTCGAAGCACGGGTCCCACACCCGGCTTTCGCGGCGCGGTCGCGATCGCCGTCGTCGCGTCGATCGCGCAAGGCGTGGTCGGCCTGCTGATCCTGGCGTTCACCGGACCGCCGCGCGAGCTGCTCCACATCCTCTACGGATTCGCGGTCGTGCTCGCGATGCCCCTCGCCGCGTCGCTCGTCCGCGATCGCGCTCCGCGCGGCCAATCCGTGGCCCTCGGCCTCGCCTCACTGTTCACAGCCGGGCTCGCGATCCGGGGCATCATCACGGCATGACGACCGACATCGCGCCGCTCATCGACGAGCGCCCGGACACCTCGCCCGCGGCTCTGCAGGCGCTCCGCGGCGATTTCCTCTACTTCAACGTCGCCGGATCGGGTCCGACGTTCCCCGTCGCGCAGCGCTCCGCCGAGCGGTTCCGCACGTGGCTGAACGAGGTGGGCATGTTCGGCCACGTGGGATACGCCGCGTACAACGCCGCGCTCGATGCGACCAGGGCGGACATCGCGGCGGCCCTGGGCGACCCCGGCGGCGCCGCCCGGATCGCGCTCGCGCAATCGGCGACCGACGGCCTGAACACCCTGGTCGCCGGCCTCGCGATACCGCCGCGCTCGGTGATCCTCACGACGCTCGAAGAGCACGGGAGCGCGCTCTACCCGTTGCGTCGCCGCGCTGAGCTCGGTGACGAGCTGCGCGAGATCGGCTGGCATCGCGACGCCGACCGCCTTCTCGAGGAGCTGCGCGGTGGGATGCGCGACGGCGCGCGGGCGCTTGTGATCTCACTGGTGTCGTGCAAGACCGGCGACGTCCTGCCCGTACGCGAAGCGTGCCGCATCGCGCGCGAGGCTGGTGCGATCTCGATCGTCGATGCGGCGCAGGCGCTCGGACAGGTGCGTGTCGACGTCGACGATCTCGGCGCGGACGCGGTCGTGACCCTCGGCCACAAATGGCTGCACGGGCCGCTCGCGACCGGCGGCTTCTGGGTGCGGGATCTCGCGCTCTTCAGTCCGACCCGCCTCGGGTGGCGCTCGCGTCTGGATCTTCCGGCCGGGAGCCGCGACTACAACCCCAACGCGACCCGGTTCGAGACCGGAACCGTGGACGTCGCCGCGTTCGTCGGTCTGCGGCAGACGCTCGTCGTCCACCGTCTGCTGGGATCGTGGATCTCCGACCGGGTGCGGGCGTTGCGCCGCCGCCTCCTCGAGCGGCTCGTCGACCTGCCATTCGTCGTGCGATCGACACCCGAGGCCCCCACCGGCATCGTCGTCGTCGAGCCACGCGAGGGCGATGGTGCGGCGGCACTGGTGCAACGGATGTGGGACGAGGAGCGCATCGTGGTGAAGCTCATCGACGATCCGGGGACCCCGCAGGCGATCCGGCTTTCCTTCTGGGCGCTGCACAAGGAAAGAGACATCGATCGCCTCACGGCCGCTTTCGCGCGTACGCTCGCGGTCGGGGTGTCCTGATGGCCGCGCTCACCGGCCACGTCGCGATCGTCACCGGGGCCGGACGCGGGCTCGGCCGCGCGGTCGCCGAGCGGCTTGCCGCGATGGGTGCGGCGGTCGTGCTCGCGTCGCGGAACGCGCCGGAGCTCGACGACGTGGCGAAGGCGATCAAGCGCGCCGGCGGTAAGGCGCTCGCGCAAACGGCGGACATCGCCGACGAGCGACAGGTCCAGGAGCTCGTTCTTGCGACCGAGCGCTGGGTCGGCCCCGCGACGATCCTCGTGAACAACGCGGGCATGGTCGACCCGATGGTCCCGCTCGCGCGCTCCAACGCGGCGCTCTGGCTTCGTAGCGTCGCGATCAACGTGGGCGGAACGTATCTCGCCACACGCGCCGCGCTGCCGGGGATGCTCGACCGGGGCTACGGACGGATCGTCACTATCTCGTCGGGTGCCGCGACGCGCCCGTCGGCCGGGTGGACGGCGTATGCGGCGGGAAAGGCGGCCGTCGTCCAGATGATGCGCAGCCTCGCGCTCGAGCTCGAGGGGACCGGCGTTACCGCGAACGCGTTCAACCCCGGATACATGGACACCGAGATGCAGGAGCGCATCCGGCGAACGTCGGCGGCGGACTTCCCGCGCAGTGACGAGTACCGCGCGGCGGAGCGCGAGGGGAAGCTGAAAGACCCGAAGGAGCCGGCGCGCGCGGTCGCCTATCTCGTGCTGCCGTCCACCCTGCGTAGCGGCGAGCATCTCGACTGGTCCGATGACGCGCTGCGAGGCGAAATGGAGCGCGTCGTCCCCGCCTGAAACCCCGGCCCGCTCGGATATGTCCGTTCCGCGTCGAACGCGTGTCGGTTCTGCAACAGGAATGACTCATGCAGACAGGCGCTCGGACGGCGGAGATCGGAGAGAGTCATGAAGCGCGCGGTTCTGGCGGCTGCGATCGTCTTGGGGCTGGCTATCGGCCTGGCAATGCCTTCATCCGCGATCGTGCTGACCCAGGTGACGTTGAGTTGCGACGATGGAACCACCTCCACGATGGTCGTTGACACCGATACCCTTCTGGGCCTGACGGACGCGGTCCAGGGCATGATCGACTATCCCGCGGGCCTCACGTGCACGATGACCCAAGTGCCGGTGACAGGAGTCGTACGCATCGGCAGCGTCGCCCTGGCCGGGGCGGGCAACCGTCCGTTCATCGTCGGCGGCGGCCGCTGGCAGGTCCCTTGCTCGGCGATCACTGGCGGTGGCGGCGGAACGACCACCGGAGGCGGAAGCACCGGAACGAGCGGTGGCGCGCCGATCCAGCAGAGCACCGAGATGATCTTCGTAAACATCGCGGTGAACTTCCATCAGGCTGACGACCTCAGCTTTTTCGGGACGCTGAACGAGACCATCCCCGCGAATCAGTCGTGTGCCGGCGTCCCGGTCGGCGAGACGCACTTCACATCGAAGCCGCAACCTTCACCGCCGGGCTGCTTCGGGATCGACCCAAGCCAGATGAACATGGCGCATACGGTTTCGACCGTGACCCAGACCTCGGGACAGCAGCAATTCCCGAACGGCGCGGGCGGCTTCCTGGGGGTTGGTGACCTCATTCACTTCTCGTTCATAGACAACGGCAATCCCGGGCACATGCCCCCGGGTGTCGACGACATGCTGCAGGGGCCGCCGGTGCTGGACGACTCTCAATGCACTCAAGACTCGTTCGGAACCGTGACGGCAACGGGAAGCGCGCCGATTTTCCACCTGGCCAACGGAAACATCACACTGCACCAGTAGCGCGAAAGTCTCGAAGTGATGTGAGGGCGGCCGATCGGCCGCCCTCTTTGCTTCTAGTGCTCGGGCGACTTGTCTCCGCGCGCCCCCACCGGCTTGAAGTTCTTGCGCTTCTCGATCGCCGCGCGCAATAGCTTGCTTGTGCCCTCAGGGTCGGTCTGCGCCCGCCGCTCGAGCTCCGAAGCGGGCCGGCCGATGAGACCGCATGTCGCGCAATCGCCCCGGCTGTCCAGGCGCGCGTGGCAGTGGGAGCAGTGGACCTCGAACGCGCCGTGCGGCTGAAAGAGGCCCAGGGCCTGAGCTTCGGCGATGAGCGTCCGGGGGTCGACGATCAATACGCGAGCACCACGGACTTCTTCTCGAGGTAGCCGTCGAGGCCCTCGATACCGTGCTCCTTGCCGAACCCTGACTGTTTCGTGCCGCCGAAGGGCAGCTGGTCGTACGCGACCTGGATGTCGTTTATCCACGTGTACCCGGCTTCGAGCAGCTCGGCCGCCTTGCGCGCCTTCGCGAGGTCCTTCGTCCAGATGGACGACCCGAGACCGTAGACGCTCGAATTCGCCTTGGCGATCGCGTCGTCAAGGTCCTTCACGATGAAGATCGGGAGCGCGGGACCGAAGACTTCCTCGGTGGCCATCCGCGAGTCCTCGGGTACGTCCCTGAGGACGGTCGCCTCCATGTACCAGCCCTTCTCGAACTCCTTGCCTTCGGGGCGCTTGCCGCCCGCGAGGACCCTGGCGCCGCGCTTCACCGCGTCGGCGACCTGCGACTCGACCTCGGCCCGCTGCCGCTCGGTGTGCAGGGGACCCATCTTCACGCCCTCTTTCAAGCCGTCGCCGACCGGCCACTCCTTGCGCGCACGGTCGGCGATCTTTGTCATGAATTCCTCCGCGATCTGCTCGAAGAGGTAGACGCGCTTCACCGCGAGGCACGCCTGCCCCGCGTTGAAGAACCGCCCGATCGCGGTGGCGGCGGTCGCGCGCCGGATGTCGGCGTCGTCGCACACGATCATCGGATCGCTGCCGCCGAGCTCCAGCGTGACGCGCGTCACGTTCTCGGCGGCGAGCTTCATGATCCGTTTGCCCGTCTCGGTCTGTCCGGTGAACGCGATCTTGTTGACCTTGGGGTGCGAGACGAGCGCGTCGCCGATCTCGGCGCCGGGTCCGTGTACGGTGTTCAGCACGCCCGCGGGAATGCCGACCGAGTTGATGATCTCGATCGTCTTCTGCGTCGCGAGCGGGGTCGTCGACGCCGGCTTCAGCACGACGGTGCACCCGGCCGCGAGCGCGGGGCACACCTTGTTCGCCATGAGGGTCAGCGGGAAGTTCCAGGGCGTGATCGCGACGACGACGCCGACCGGGCGCCGCATGGTGAGGCCGAACTTGTTCTGCTCCTCGAGCGGCACGTAGTCGCCGCGCAGCTTGTCGGCGAATCCGGCGAAGAACTCCAGATTCTCGGCGACGCGCGTCGCCTCGATCACCGCGTGCGCGAGCGGCTTGCCCTGCTCGAGCGTGAGCAGCCGCGCGATCTCCGGCACCGCCGCCTTCACCTTGACCGCGGCCGCGTGCATGAACGCCGCGCGCTTGGTGCCCGAGAGCGACGCCCACGCGGGCAGCGCCTTCGCTGCGGCCTCGACCGCGGCGTCGACCTCCGACGCGGAGCCCTTCGGGATCGTGTCCACGACCTCGCCGTTCGCGGGATTTCTGACCTCGATCGTCTTTCCGGTTTGCGCGGCGACGGTCTGGCCGTCGATGAGCATCGTTGCCATGAAAAAGTCCTCCGTTCGGTGGGCGGAACGCCCACGGCGCGCGCACCGCGCGTCATTCGCCAGTCCGTCTAAAGTCTAGGAACTTTCGGCGCGGGGGGTTAGATGGCTGTTCGTCTCGAGAAGCAGGACTCCATCGGGCACATCGTGCTTGATCGGCCGCCCGCTAATTCCTACGACAAGAACTTTATGGAGGAGCTCGAGGCCGCGATCGAGGAGGCCGGCCGCGACGACGTAGTAAAGGCGATCCTGCTGCGCAGCGCCAGCGAAAAGTTCTTCTCCGCCGGCGCCGACGTTTCTGTCTTCGCGCGGAGCGGTCTCGACGAGCAGAACGCGTTCGTCGTGTGCGCGAACGAGGCGATGGCAAAGTTCGAGAGCACGCCGAAGGTGGTCGTCGCCGCGATCAGCGGACACTGCCTCGGAGGCGGTCTCGAGATGGCCCTCTGCTGCGACTTCCGCGTCGCGGCGGAGGGCTCGTATCGCATCGGCCTTCCCGAGGTCACGCTCGGCCTGCTGCCGGGCACCGGCGGCACGCAACGGCTCCCACGGCTCATCGGGCGCCAGAAGGCGCTCGATCTGATGCTGACGGGCCGCACCTTGACGCCGCAGGACGCCCTCGCCGCGGGGATCGTCGACGAGGTGGTGCCCGCGGGCGAGGTCGTCGACAGGGCCGTCCAGCGCGCGACGGCCTACGCGACCGGCCCGACGTTCGCGATCGGCCGCATCAAAAAGGCCGCCGTGCTGGGCTCCGGGATGACCCTCGACGAGGGTCTCCGGCTCGAGCGCCAGCTGCTCATCGAGCTCTTCAAGAGCGAGGACGCCAGAGAGGGCGTCATCGCGTTCGTGGAGAAGCGGAAGCCGACATACAAAGGACGTTGACTCCGCTCGCCTCCCGCAGGGTGGCGATCGATTCGTCTCCGCTCCTCCCAGGGAGGCGACCGATCGAGCTGCACTACCGGGAAGGTGGGCGCGGCGCGCCGATGGTCCTCCTCCACGGTGGCTGGGGCTACGGCTTCTACGCGCACGACGACGCGATCGCGAAGCTCGATCGCCGGTTCATCATCCCGGACCGCACCGGGTACGGCGGCTCGCCGCACGTCACCGAGCTGCCGCCGAGGTTTCATCTCGCCGCGGCGATCGAGACGGAGACGCTGCTCGATGAACTCGGTATCGAGCGGCCCACTCTGTGGGGTCACAGCGACGGCGCCATCATCGCCGTGATCCTCGCCCTGCGGGATCCCGACCGCTACGACGGGATCATCGTCGAGGCGATCCATCTCGATCGGCGGAAGCCGCGATCGCGCGACTTCTTCCTCAAAATGGAGAACGACCCCGACTCATTCGGCGAGCGGGTAACACGCAAGCTCGCCGAAGAGCATGGCGAGGACTACTGGCGCACGGTCCTTCACGCCGGTGGCCGCGCGTGGCGCGAGATCGCGGCAACACCGGACGAAGACTTCTACGACCACCGTCTGCACGAGCTCCGGGTGCCCATGCTCGTCGTGCACGGCGCCGACGATCCGCGCACCGAGCCGGGCGAGCTCGACCGCATCCGTCGGGAGGTCCCGAGCGCGCGGATCGAGATGATCGAACGGGGCGGGCATAGCCCGCACAGCGCGCCTGCGACCGCCGCGCGGGTCACCGCTATCGTCAGCGACTTCCTCGAGTCGTTACCGACGGGCGGTGCGTATCATCCGCGCGTCCCATGACCAGGACGTTCGCCACGTTGCTCGCCGGAATCGTCACCCTGCTCTCGTGCACCGGCGCCGGTACGCCCCCACCAGCCGCGACGTCCGCCGCCGGAACCGCTCAGGGGAGCGCGACCCCGCAGCCGAGCCGGGCGAAGGTCGTGGTCTCGTACAGCAACGTGCTCGCCGACTTCTTCCCCGCGTACGTCGCCAAGGAATCGGGGATCTTCGATCAGAACTTCCTCGACGTCGACCTCCAGCTCATCGCGAGCACGACCGGCCTTCCCGCGCTTCTCGCGGGGCAGACGCAGATCGCGCATATCGGCGGGTCAGAGGCGCTCACCACGACGGCGGGCGGCGGCGACGTCGTCGTCGTCGCGAACACCGGACCGGTGTGGCCGTACCAGCTCTACGCCGCTGCCGACATCAAGACGCCCGCGGATCTCAAAGGAAAGAAGGTCGCGATCGCGGGCGTCGGTGGGACATTCGATATCGGGATCCGCACGATGCTCCCGAAGCTCGGGCTCATCCCCGACACGGACGTCACCGTCTTCTCCACGGGTTCCACCGCGAACGCGACGGCCGCGCTGTTGAGCGGCGCGGTGTCCGGGACGCTGTCGTCGCCTCCCGACACGCTGAAGCTCGAGGCCGCCGGTTTCCACTCGCTCGCGAAGATGGCCGACCTGAACCTGACGACCGCCGCCACGACGATCGTCGTCACGCGCAGCTACCTGACCGCCAACAGAGCGGTGGTGCAGCGATACGTCGATTCGATCGTGCAGGGGATCGCCAAGGCGCGCGCCGACCGGCCGGGCACGATCGCGGCTCTCAAGAAGTACCTCAAGTCCGACGACGACAAGGGCATGCAGGCGGCGTACGACTGGTATGTGGGGACAGTGCTCAAGGACCCGCCGATCCCGACCGCGGCCCAGCTCGCCGGCATCCAGGAGGTCGTCGCGAAATTCAACGACAAGGTGAGGACCGTCGATCCGGCGAAGATCGTCGACGATTCCTTCGTGAAAAGCGCGCTCGATCGCGGACTCCTGAAGTAGCGCGGCCCGCCCCCCAGGGCCGTCCAGTGGTATAACCATTTGCCAATTGGACCCCTCGCCCGGCATGGGCGAGGGCGGGAGATGGGCATGGCTATCGCCGAGCGTCCGACCCGCACCTTCCGTGATCTCCGGGATTGGCTGAGGCGGATCGACGACATGGGTGAGCTCCGCGTCGTCCGGGGGGCGAGCGCCGACGAGGACATCGGGATGGCGACGGAGCTCGCCGGCCGGGTCCACGGCACGCCCGCGCTCCTCTTCGACGAGATACCCGGTTACCGGAAAGGCTTCCGGGTCCTCTCGAACGGCCTCGGCTGGTTCCCGCGCCTCGCCCTCACGCTCGGACTCGACCCGAAGATGTCGCCGGAGGGCCTCGTCCGGGCGTGGCAGAAGCGCGTATCAGAGGGCATCACGCCGATCCCCTCGGTCGAGGTCAAGGACGGCCCGGTCTTCGAGAACACCAAGCGCGGCGCGGAAGTCGACATGACGATCTTCCCCGCGCCGAAGTGGCACGAGGGCGACGGAGGGCGCTACATCGGCACCGGCAGCTTCGACATCACCCGCGACCCCGACAACGGCTGGGTCAACCTCGGCTGCTACCGCGTGATGGTCCACGACAAGAACAAGCTCGGCTTCTACATCTCACCGGGGAAGCACGGCCGCATGCACCGCGATGCGTGGCTCGGGCGCGGGGAGAAGATGCCGATCGCGTTCGTCGCGGGCGGCGACCCGCTCCTGTTCCTCGCCGCCGCGACCGAGGTCCAGTTCGGTCTCACCGAGTACGACTGGGCAGGCGGCGTCCGCGGCGAGCCGTACCGCGTCGTGAAGGGTCCGGTCACGGGCCTTCCGCTCCCGGCCGACGCGGAGATCGTCGTCGAGGGCTGGGTCGATCCGAAAGAGAAGATCGTCGAGGGTCCGTTCGGCGAGTGGACGGGGTACTACGCCAGCGACGCGCGTCCCGAGCCGTTCATGCAGGTCGAAGCGCTCTACCACCGCGACGACCCGATCATCCTCGGATCGCCGCCGAACCAGCCCCCGGACGAGCAGTCCTTTTATCGCGCCTTCCTGCGCTCGGCGCTGCTGCGCTCGGAGCTCGAGGCAGTGGGCGTCCCGGGCATCAAGGGTGTGTGGTGCCACGAGGTCGGAGGCTCACGGCTCTTCAACGCCGTGAGCATCGAGCAGCGCTACGCCGGGCACGCCCGCCAGGTCGGGCACCTCGCCGCGACGGTGCACGCGGGCGCGTACCTCGGCCGCTACGTCATCGTCGTCGATGACGACATCGACGTGATGGATCTGAACGACGTCGTGTGGGCGATGAGCACGCGCTCGGATCCGGTCGAATCGATCGACATCATCAAGCGCGCCTGGAGCGGCCCGCTCGACCCGCGCATCCCGAAGGACCGCAAGGGCCTGTCCTCCCGCGCGATCATCGACGCGACCCGGCCGTTCGAGTGGCGCGCGGACTTCCCGCCGGTGAACACGCCGAGCGCCGAAACAAAACGCAAGGCGAAAGAGAAGTTCGGATACCTGCTCCGGAACGAGCCCCATCCAAGCGACGGGAAGCTGAGCTAGGACCGGTGCACGACCGCTCCGCGAAGCTCGCCGCGAAGGGGGTCGTCATCGAGTACTGGCTGCACCGCTCGAAGACGCTCTTCACCGCCGTGAAGGGCGTCGATCTCGAGGTCCGGCCTGGAGAATTCCTCGCGATCGTCGGCCCCTCCGGGTGCGGAAAGACGACCTTCCTAAACGCGGTCGACGGCCTTCTGCCGATCGCCGACGGCAGCCTCACGCTCGACGGACGCGAGATCACCAAGCCCGGACCCGATCGGGCGATGGTGTTCCAGCAGCCCGGCCTCCTGCCGTGGCGCACCGTGCTGGGAAACGTCGTCTTCGGCGTGGAGGCTCAGGGCCGCATAAGCAAGGCGGAGGCGATCGCCAAAGCGAAGCATCAGATAGAGCTCGTCGGCCTCAAGGGTTTCGAGGATGCCTATCCGCTCGAGCTGTCGGGCGGCATGCAGCAGCGCGTGAACCTCGCCCGTGCGCTCCTCACCGATCCGGAGATGCTCCTTCTCGACGAGCCCTTCGCGGCACTCGATGCGCAGACGCGCGAGATGATGCAGCTCGAGCTCCTGAAGATCTGGTCGCAGACGAGAAAGACCGCGCTGTTCATCACGCACGACATCAAGGAAGCGATCTATCTCTCGGACCGCGTCATCGTCTTCACCCGTCGCCCCGGCCGCGTGAAGAACGTCCTCGAGATCAATCTGTCGCGCCCGCGCGACCTGCGCGTGAAGCGCGACCCGCAGTTCCTCACCTACGAGGACGAGATCTGGGAATCCATCCAGGAGGAGCTCGCGGTCCCGGCCGAACGACTCATCGCGGGAGTTCCGGCGGCATGACCATCAAGGAAGCCGACCGCGTCCTGCCGGTGACGGCCGGCGAGAGCGATCCCCTGCGCGAGCGGCGCTCCGTGGTGCAGCCGAGCCGGATCAAGATCTACGAGCCGCTCATCATCGGCACGCTCAGCGTCGTCATCGCCCTCACGGCCTGGCAGCTCGTCGCGAACGCGCGCATCTACTCCGTTCTCTTCCTCCCCGGTCCGTGGGACGTCGCGCAGGCGTTCGTGAAGCTGTTCCAATCCGACGACATCTGGCTCGACATCGCGACGAGCGGCAGCGAGATGGGCATCGGGTACGGCCTGGCGGTCGTCGTCGGCCTGGTGCTCGGGATGCTCATGGGCTGGTACACGCGCTTCCAGTTCGCTCTGGATCCGTTCGTGAACTTTTTCTACAGCACGCCGCGCATCGTGCTCATCCCGCTCTTCATCCTCTGGTGGGGAATCGAGATGCAGCCCAAAATCGCGGTCATCTTCCTCGGCGCGCTCTTTCCGATCATCATCAACACCATGGCCGGCGTCCGAAACACGGAGGCCGCGCTCCTGCGCGTCGCGCGGTCGTTCGGGGCGTCCGATGCGCTCATCTTCCGCCGCGTCGTGCTACCCGGCTCGGTGCCGTTCATCCTCACCGGATTCCGGCTCGGCATCGGCCACGCGCTCACGGGTGTCGTAGTGGCCGAGCTCATCGCCGCAAAGCACGGGGTCGGCCAGATCATCGCGATCGCCGGTCAGACCTTCCAGACGCCCAAGATGCTGGCGGGCGTGGTCCTCATCGCTTGCACCGGGATGCTGCTCACAACACTTCTGCAGCGCATCGAAAATCGATTCCAGTCCTGGCGTCCACAGATCAGATGACACTGGAAAGGGTGGGAACATGACCAAGACCCTCGCCGTCCTCGTCGCTTCCCTCGCGATCCTCGCGACCGCTTGCGGAGGCGGGGCGGCCCCGGTCTCGTCGCCGACGGCCACGCCGACGCAGGCGGCGGCCTCGCCGACGACGACGCCACGGCCGTGCTGTACGAAGGTCGTCTCGGCCTACAGCAACATCAGCGCGGACGACTGGATCGTGTGGTACTCGTTCGAGAAAGGCATCTTCAAGGACAACGG